>JACCEA010593310.1_pt1 | contig 101284 bp, 68 predicted proteins | sample 7449851 | NCBI WGS metagenome assembly JACCEA01 (sample SAMN15323453, study PRJNA562643) | freshwater metagenome | isolation source: river surface water | place: USA:Blue River Watershed | collected 2017-08-18
GCAACAGATTGCATCTTATCATAAAACAGTACAGTTTTAACCAATATATAATTGTATTCTTTTAGTTGCGGTACACTGATAATTATCCCTCTTTCCATTTTAAATTCCTCCTATTTATTTTGTTATTATTTTAAATATCGAATCATCTTTGAATACTTTAGTAGATGATTTATTAATTTGTAATTTTTCAATCACCGATGTTTTATGTTGTATTAATCCTTTTGAGAATGGAGATATTACGTCATTATTAGTGTACACTAAATACACAGATTTTCCTATTGCATGCGTACTATATTCTCTTAAGACAACAGGCATCACTGAAGCATCCATTAACATCTGAATAGCGTCATTGATATCCGAAACCGCATTTTGGTGATTTTTTATTTTAATGAGGATAGCAGGGTTATCGTCCCTCGATACGAAGCATCTCATGTGCACGTCGTAGACATATATCGTCACGTATTGAGCTGACTCCGACTCTTCTTTCGTACGTTGTTTTCTAGACGATTCACTAATAGAAGTGTCATGTTCTTCATGTTCATCACCGAAGAAAGATTCAAACTTAGATGAATCTATTTTAATTGCGTTTCTTTTAACCTGTTTTCTGAATCCAGAAAGCTCGATAACACGTTTAGAATTACTCCTCATAGAAATTCCCCGAGGTAACACTCTTGACGACACTTGGTAGTATTCTACGGCGTCTGTTATATCATGATAACCGTCACCAGAAGCACACCAATTCCATTCTTTTAAATCAACATACATCGCACACAATGACATATCATATTTAAACGTTCCGGCTTCTTTGTTATCAATATATGGTCTAGAATACGATCTGAACTCAGGTTTATCAATTTTCAATAGAAATACTTTATCAGAATTTTCTCCGATAATCAAATACAAGTAATTAACGTATTCTTCTATTAATTCATCATAAGGAACTACGAACGTGCACGACATACGATAATCTCGTTCATCAGCTACAAGAAGTATGCTCGGATTGATAGATTTATCTTTGATACTTATTAGATACGTGAACATGAAACCAATATATATTAAATGTGTTTCTGTTGGAGCATTCTTGATTTTCGTAGACATATATCTAATACCAGTGTCTTCGGACACGTCTTTCATACATATATTAATAATACGAGCATATTCATAATATAAATCTTTAGTTAATATCGACGCACCTAAAACATTGTCAATCGCATATTTGCTCGATAATATCGAAGAACATATCATCTCATCTAAGAACGGAATTAGTTGACGTAAATTAGATGAAGATCCTCCTCGCTTAGTATACAATACGGATAGTATAGCTGATATAACTGACATGTTTATCTGTTTTGATAAAATGAACTCGATCTCTTCGTCTACTTCTTCAACAAGCATTGTCCATGATAACACTACTTTTCTATTCTTGATGTTTTTTATTTTTAGTGTTAAGTGTGAGTATAATTGTTCTATAATTTTTTTCGTGTAAATCACATCGCTTTCGTGCTCTATATCTAAAACAAACTCAATAGTACTAGACGACTTGATTGATGAATTGCTGTAATCAACATTCACTTCTATATTAACTTCTTTTGATAACTTTTCAATTTTATTAAAGAATATAGACGATGAGTTAAACCCGAATAAATCTGAGTATCTCGAGATATTAGATTTTATCATATTGAATGATTCCGGTTTTAATACAGGATCAAGATAAATCAATTCACCGGTTGTTTTATTTACGGCACTGATACCTCCATGGTTACCACCAATATACGACAACACTTTTTCTGACCAGCTTGTAGATTCTTTTCTTTTTAATTCTCTCATTTTTAATTCCTCCTAAGGTTTAATTTTATTGTTTGGATATTGATTTTATCAATTCATCATATTTAGACAAAACGATTTTCATGTATTCTCTTTCATCTTTATCAAGACATTCTAACTCTTGTCTGGTGTATATCTTCGTATTCATCGTTCCGCCTTCATTCAAACTTATCTTTACGATCGTCATCATGTTCACAGAACTATCACGCATCATAGCGTACATTGACACGAATTTACCTTCAGCCCCTAACTGTGTACATCTAGTCACCTCTATATTCGGATGCACGAGAATTGGTGCATGTTCAGAGTTATCGAACCAAGTTATAACACGCAGGGCTTCGGACGTAATATCTTCGATTCTATCTGGAAAGATAACAACGGATAACTTTTTACATAACTGACTAATCGTAGCCGCGCCGTTTTTGAGATCGAACTCTGAGGTATGTCTACCCACCCATAAAGTCTCACCATGCATACTTATTTCAAAAGGTATACTCATCCAATACGCTACTGGAAGTTTAACTTTGTAACGCTCCATTTTAACCAATGCTTCTTCTAATTCGGCTTTGATCGACGCTGTTTTCTCCATTTTCTTTTCTAATCTTGGTATTTCTAATTGAATGGCTTTCGTGATACCATTTGATACAGCTAATTCTAGTTGATGATTCTCATCATTCATAGCTTTCAAAACGTCCGTCTTGAATTGTTTATTCAGAGTTTTCGATCTCTTCACAGATGATCTCACTTTATCGCATATACTATCGATATCTAAAAATGATAAATCCCATAATTCGATTATCGACAGCGATACCATCTTCGATGGCTTACCCTTATACTCAGCGAATACCTCGATAAATGGTGTATAAGTCGAATCGAATGATTCGTCGAATTTACACGTGAATTTTATTGTTTCCATTTTAATTCCTCCTATATCGTTAACGTGTATGATGACTGGAGGTCTCATATCGTTACATTAGAATAATATATAACCGGAATCAGTAAAAAAAAAATGAACCCCGAAGGGCTCATTTAAATCATTGTTTTTGTGAACCCTATTATTTTTATAGGATTGTATGTTTTGAGCGTACAATCATCGTTGTAAGCTCTAGTATAATACTCCGCTTTAACTTTCCAATTACCCTTAGGATTTCTAATTATTTCTAGATGAGGTAGGTTTGGATCTTGGATGTATACTTCTATGTGAGTATAATTTCTGTTTGCTGCAATGTCTGGATTCATTTCATCAATTAGTTCTTTAATATCAGTTATTTTTGTCATGTTTGTTTGACTCCTTCTTAAAGATATTGTTTATATACAATTACCACTTTTTCGTCTTTTTCAAGTGAAATAGATGTTGTCGGAACAACGTTTGTAACTTCTATGTTTCTAAAATCAACTACAGTTCCGCCTGCGCCATCACTACATTCAACCGGTTGACCACTGAGTACTTTGAAAGAAGAAAGTCTTCTGCTCCAACTATTTAGTTGATCATAAATGAAATAATCCGTAAAATGCGTAGCACTTATTTCGAACTTTGTCTCTATGATGTACTCTGTACCCATTGATGAACCTGATAGTGTATCAGATGGATACGTGTTGTCTAGTGTACCTCCTCCAACAATCTTACCGTATCCTTTGAAAGCTGTACGCATTCCGTAATACTTAACTATACCGTTCTCGACGCTACGTAAAAAATAACCCGCTGCATAGTTCTGAGCAATATCATCCTCTGCTTCTGTTCTGAAGTACAATATAGGTAGAAGTTCATCCGAACTCCATCCTTTCTCGTATCTCATGACTACGTCTCTAGCTTGAGACTCTGAACCTTCCTTACCGAAAGCGAATCCGCAAAGAGCTAATTCATTTGCTAGAGTTTTAGTATACGGCAATAATGTCATTCTAGAATCATTGTCCAACTTGTAAGTCGCAAAGGGTTCATACGAATTCATACTAGTGAAAACACCGTTATTTATTTCTAAACCTAAGAGTTTCAATGCTGCAACTTGTCCTCCTGCTATAGTAGTTAAATTCTTATCGTTTCTTGTTTCTATCTTCTCTATGAACTTTGAGCCGTCTTTTCGGTGATGCTCTATGAAGAGTTCTCCGCCGTAAGCAGAGAAGCCTGGCTTACCTATTTTATCTATCAAGTTAATTTGTTTCATGATCTCCTCCTATTTGTATTAATCTACTGTATCCTCTAGAATTCGTATACGCGAGGAATAGCGCGTCTTTTATGAGGAAGTTATCCTCAGGTATATCCAAACTTCTACTTATTTCTATGTTATCAGTTTTAGTGTTGAAGTCGTTAACGTACTTATTGCTATGTGTACGATGTAAGTTTTCTCTCACTCGGAATGAATCTAACTCATCCCCGATGTCGTACGTAAATTCAGGATCTCTGACTGTAGTGGTCATCGAAGTGAAGTAATCTACTAGATATGACAATACGTTCTTCAACTCATTTGTTTGAGTATCACGGATGTCATCTAAGAAAGAGACTGCATCTACGTACTCGTCGTTATTCAATGACTCAATTAAAGATCGCATTAACTTTAAAACATAAACGATTTCATCACTGTAGGTTTCACTCCAATCCGTATCCGATGTTTCATTCTTCATACGTTTCAAATTGTTGTACGCTGAAACGTTCACATTCTTTAAGTAATCAGTGTAAGTTGTAGATGTTCCGAATGTAGAATTTTTAGCATTCAATCTTGTAGAATACTCTAGAACTTGTTTACATATCATGTATTGGTCGTTGTCTACTGTTTCACTCATTATCTCACGTAGAGTGTGTAGTAATCTCCTGTCTTTCGAGTACACTTCTAAGAAGTCGTTTAATGAACCTGTAGAATTATACATCAACCAATCTGAAAGCATGAACATGTAATCCGTTCCAGAAAAATTAGCTTCAAATATTCTAAGAAGATCCACTACTTCGTAATCTAAAGATGTTGTTACTTGAATATCTGATAATGGAACTTCAACCTTGCTGAAGTTTATCTTATGATTTAACCCAACAACGTATTTCATTTCTGAAGGCGTAGACGGTATGTTGTCTACGAACTTGTATTTTGTAGCTAACAATGAACACAAATACGCGTACACTTGAAGAATACTCATATCAAAGTTTCTAAGCTTATGTTTAACTGAAATGTTTTGTAACCCTATATCTGATTCCAATAACGTATTATAGAACAACGAGAAATCCAGAGAGGTTTGACTCATGTCTATGAAGTTGTCGACAGCTACATATTTCGAATGAATATATGAGAAATCTTTGTTGAGCAACGCATGATAAGTGTTAACGTATCCGTTGTCAGTCAGTGCTGTCTCAAGGTTACGTGTCGTTACATTAGATAAATGCTTATCCGAGAAAGTAGAATCATTTGATATTAACTTATCGTAGGATATGTATCCGTATTCTCGAGTAAGATACTTCCTCACGTTCTTCATGTCTTTAACAGGCACGGCGTGACACCGTATCACTGGATTACCGTTAACGTATAACTTCTGAATCACGTAGTTGTATATATTCTTTACATTAAATATATCAGCTAGGTTTTCCAGTACTTTGTTCGTTCCTCTGTTTCGTATCAGAAGAGGTAGATTCATAGCCACCTTACGACGTGTATCTATGTCGACTGTATCCATACTTATACCGTAATCATTAAATATTGCTGCTAATTCGTAATCGTCGTAATAATCGTTTTCTATATCGAACCCTGAATCACGAATAAGATCCATTCGTGTACTCCAAGCTAAGAGCATTACTACGAATGACTCATAGTACGTGGTTGTTCTTTGATAAAATATGTTGTGGTGAGCCTTATCGAAAGCTTTTCTGTTTATTTCCCAATACTCATGAAACTTCGCACTAAGTTCTTCTTCACCGTCTACTACGCCGGCAGTTATCATAGCGAAGTCATTTGCTTCTCGAATAGCTTCTATGCTTGCTCTTCTGTGAAGATAAGAAATGTACGTCTTCTTAGGATACTTCTTTGCTAACTCAGTTAAAACACCTTTCGTATACAACACTTCAATCTCAGAATCACTGAGTTCATGAATAGGAGTCGTAGTAGACGCGTACTCCGCGTACTCACTTGATACGTAAACGTATTCCACATCGGTCAAAGATGGTAATCCTGCGAATATTCTTACGTATGTATTCTTCTCAACATAAGAACTAATAAATCTTTTTCTAGCATTAGATAGTACCAATTTACATTCTTCTTCTGTTAAGTAAGTAGCTACTAGCTTAGGAGAAGCCATACAAATAATTCTATCCAATTCTCTGGCTGATTGTTCTAATTCTGTCCCGTCGAAATCACTAGAACTTAACTCACTGTACTGCGTAAGCGTATCATTCTCATCAATCGCATTCTTATACTTACGGTAACCTGTGAGCATCTCATCTGTATCATTCGATTCCATAAGGTATCCCATCTTAACGGTACTCCTAGAGAATACTTCTTCGACGATACCTTCTATTCTACTGAAGTCCATAAAAACCTCCTTCATCTTTTCTTTATAAATTAATGTTAAAGGAAGTAATGTAACATTATGATATGGACGAATTTAAAATATGGAGGGATAAGATGAATATATTAACTATAATTGTAGCATTCGCTATATTCGGAATGATAGAAGCATTACGTTTCTATTTCAAGAGATATATGGAGAATACTAAAAACAAAATAAAAGCAGAATTAAATAAAGAAATATCGAGTAGAAATAGTAAGATAGAGGAGTTAGTTACGAAGAACAAATCATATGAGCTTTGCAACGTATCTTTTGACGAGACAAAAAAGGTACTAATGAATATGATAGATGAATACATTTCGTTCATATTCAGAAACGAAATAAACATGCCTCATAACATCAAGAATAAAGATAAACCTACAACGTGGGATAACGTCTTCATGATTCCGACGAATAAACGTCAACAAGAACACTACGATGAATTAGAAACTTTAGTGACCACGAACATGAGTGATTCTTTTTTGGAGAGGTTGAGAGTATTCTATAAGGACTCGTACATCAATCATTTCATAAAAGACTACATTGTAACCGAATACAATGCAAGAATTCTAGACACGATAGAAGAAGGAAAGAAATTCCGTGACTTATGTAGAAAGAACGCTGAAGAATTCGCTAGAGTTGTTCAAGAAGAAAGTTACAAGAAGACAGCAAACAAGAACGAGAAAATAAATCGTTACTTGAATTTCTTCGGATTCGATGCACCATTAGAAACAGACGTTGAAAAAATCATAGAAGATCCTTCAGTCATAGACATAGAGAAAAGAGACGCCATGAAGTTATTCAGAGGACGTTACCTATTAAACAAACAATATTATGATTCATTCAAACCATATATTCACGAAATCGAAGACACTGTTAAAGATATAGAAACGATACGTCAACCGGATGATAAGTTCGTAACGTACCTAGCTTCGGAATACGGATGGGATAGAAAAGTATTGACTGCACCAGAAGAAATAGAAGTAGAAAAATTAGAGATTGTGGAGGTGTGTCTAAGACACGGATTGGATCCAGTAGCAATCGATTTATTCGGAGAGTACAACAGTGTAGGCCCTTACGCTTACAAAGATTCACACGGAGTGGATGTATCGATGCATGGTAAGAGATTGAATCCTATCTTCTACATTTCTGAAACCTATAATGGGGATTATTCAAGTGCTGCTGAAGTGGCATATAGCGAGACCAAAGATATATTCGTATAAAAGGAGGGAGGAATAACTAATGAAAATAAGTATGTACAACGACAAGACTTTACGTGAAGCGGATGCTAAGGAAGTAACCAGTTCTAATTTCTTTAAGAATGGTTTACCGGATCCAGAAGGGTTATTTTCACCAATAATATTCGGGATAACTCCGGAAGATAAAGAACACAAAATAGGATTCATTTCACTGAAACAACTCTTCTTTCACCCGTTAATATACGCGAGAGTGTTTCAGAGATCGTTTCGTAAGATAGATTCGATACTCATGGGAACTGAACGTTTTAGTGTAGTTGGAGGTAAACTCGTACCGGATGCAAACGGTAAAACTGGACTTAAGTGGTTCTTGAGTGTTTTACCTCAGCTTGACTTGTTTACTGGAATGAACATTAATGAGGAATCCTCAATAATAACGACAGAGTTAAGAAAAACTATGAAAAATATGAAGATGGACGATATTACTATTTCTAAGTATGCAGTAACTCCATTAGCATACAGAGATTTCTCTACGTTAGACATGAATGCTTCCGCTGTAGACGAAAGTAATAACTTATACAGAGATCTGATACGATTAGTCTCTTATCAAGAAGAGAACAAGAATAATCCGTTATTCGACATCAACATGAGCAACTACAAAATTCAAATGAAACTAAACGCGTTATTCGATTATTTCGAGGGAAGAACCTTCAAGAAATTCGGTGCACAGAACATGTTAGTTCTAGCTAGAAACATAGATTATTCAGCGAGGTTAGTTATCTCGGCTGCGAAGTTGGATCCAAACAACTACGGAAATAACTGGATAAAAATGGGGACGTGTGGTGCGCCTTTGAGTGCTGTAGCTGGTACTGGAATACTATACGCATTAAATGCTGTTCCTAAAGTAATTGAAAACTTATATAACTGTAGAGGTTTCGAGAACGCGAAAGGCGAGCAACCGTCTCTTACTGATTTGAAAAACGAATACTTTAATAATGAAGTTGTATCCGACATGATAGATAAGTACATATCTTCGTGGGGAGAAAGATTGAGTTATGTGAAGAAACCTAATTCTGAAGAACCAGTGACGTACACGTACCTCAAAGACGGTAAAGAAGTAACTAAGAACTTGACGTTGATGGAGTTCGTATACATGCTAGTATACGAAAACATAGAAGTTAATCAGATATGTGCTACGATTCGTAGGTATCCTATTCAGGGAGCTTTCTCTCTGATTTCACTTAGAGTACATATAATGACTATAGATGATACTCATGCGGTTGAATTCGGAGGAATGAACTTCGAATATTTCCCTGATACATCAAAATTAGAAGAACAAATAAAGAAAAGCATGATAAAAACGTCTGATCCAAGAGAGAGGGCTAAGATAGCTGCTAGAGTATCAAGTAAATACGACGAAACTTTAATACTGTCTAATTTACTAATGGACGGTTTTAATATGGATTTCGACGGAGATAAAGTTGCATTCACTTTATGCTTAACAAAACAAGCAAATGATGAAGCTTTAGCATTTTTAAATGATCCTCAAGCTTACTTTTCTTTGGAAGGTAATAATCAAAGGATCATCTTGAATAAAGAAAGCATAAGCGGTATTTATGGATTAACTAAGGATGACAAAGATGCTCCTCCTTTAAAAGATAATACAATCTTACAAAAGATCTTAGAGAACGCACTCACTGATATGAGAACTCTAGTGGATTACACATTAGATGACTACGATGAGAAGACTATGAAGATAATTCCATCGAAGTGCAAGATAGAATCAGTTTGCACGTATAAAGGAATAAAGACTACGGTAGGTAGAGCTTACTTCAATGCTGTGACAACTGAAGTTCTAGGTTTACCGTTTATTAATGAACCTTGTACTAAGAAAGTTCAATCTAAACTTTTAGCTGACGCGGATAGATTAGTTCTGATGGCTTTAGAAAAAGGAGATAAATCTTTCTTCACGGATGTGTTTATTCCATTCTTAGATAGATGGGAGAGATTAACTTTTGCGTGCGCGGATGCGTTCGGGTCTTCTTTAGATATGAATGTATACGCTACGAGTAAGGAATACGATGAGTACCGTGAAAAACTAATAAATGATAATCGTAAGGAAATAGAAGAGAATGGGAATCTTACAGTGTACGACGAAGTCGAGAAGAAACTTATTGCTAAATTGAAAGAAGTTCATAAGAAAGAAGGGGTAAATACTGAGATATTCGATTCAGGAAGTAAACTCTCTTATCAAGACGATCTTCGTAATGGTTTAGTGTGTGTCGGACCGATGCCTGTCGGAGTAGGAGCCGGTAAATACAAAATATCTTTAAGCGGCTTATTAGAAGGTACAACTAAGAAAGAACGTGCAATTTATGCACAATCTAATATAGTTGCTGGATACTTTAGAGCGATGGGACCTGCTACAGGTGGAACTATAGCAAAAGAAATACTGGCAGCTACGCATGATACTAAGTTAGGTAAGAAAGGTTCAGATTGTAGACGAACCGTCGGTCAAGTGTACTTGATAGATGATTACATGGCGGATCAACTAGATAAACGTTACATCATCGAAAAAGGTTTGTACAGAAGAATTAGTTCTTCTGAATTAAAAGAAAAATATATGGGTAAAAATGTGATGTTTAGAGCAGCACATTTCTGTGCACATGGAGATGTATGCAATGTGTGTGCGGGAGACATGCCGTATATCGTAGCAGAATCAGCTGATACAATAAATATCGGAGCTCAGAAGAGTAAGACTGGAGATGAAATAACTCAAGCATCTTTGAGTAAGTTCCATTCAAGTAAAACTGAATTCGTATACGTTGATTTGAATGACTACATTGTGTTCGAATCATCAGAGGATATTTCTGAAGAAATGACCCTAGTGGATGCTATGAATGATTCGTTCTGGAACATCTCAGAAAGCATAGAAGAACAAGACGACTTAATAGGCGATCTAGATGAAGTACTCAACGATGTAATACTTGATAATGCTCAAGTTTACTTCGGAAAAATAGAAGAACCATCTATGAAAGAATATGTCGATGTACTTAATTCCGGAATTCATACTGAAATGTCTCTAAGACAAACATTAGTTTCTGCTTGGCCTGAATTTATAGATTTAAGAGACAGATTAGACAAGATGAATTGGATTAACGAGAAAGACAAACAATCATCATTGAAATCATGCAACAACACAATAAACATGCTATCTGATAATAATTATTCAGAAATATTGTCTGAAGGATTAAACGGTGATAGTGATAATATGGTAGTCAAAGTATACGACAGAGATCAACTATACGGATTAAATTACGACTTACACGTGTTGATGTTTAAAGTAGCATGCGGAGGAGTCGATGATTTAGACTTATTGAAATCTCTGATAGGAGATTTATATGTTAGCATGAAGAGTAGTGGATTACATGGAGAGTTAATAGATAATGAAGATGGATCATACTTCGTGTATGCGTGTATGAATAAGTACATACCGTCAACTATTCTTCCAGAAGAATATATTAACGAAGCAGTTTCAGCTGAACAAGTGTCTAAAGGTAGAAGCGAAGTACAACGTATCGAAAAGAAAATGAGAAAGCGTTTAGAAGATGCAATTTCTCAACTAGAAACCAACGCTAGTAACGCTAAGAAAAAAGCTAGAGAAAATATGAGCGAAGCTTTACGTGAAAAAGAATCTAAACTAGAAATACAACGTAGGAACGACAGAGTAGAATACAGAAAACGTTTAGAACGCATGATGGTAGAATTCGATATAAACTACGAGAAAGCAAATAAGTTTAAAATGCAAAAAGCTAAAAATAAGCTTAACTTCATATACAATAAGAAGTGTTCTAGTATAGACGCGTCTTTAACTGACGGTATCAATCATATCAGAATGAAGAACAAAGCTAAGACACATGAAAACGTAACAGCGGTTAGAATAAAATACGGAATTTAGACAAAAAAGAAAGAACCCTTCGGGGTTCTTCTTTTTTATTTCATTGAATCGATTTTTGTGCATCCCAGTCTTTTGCATAAATGTAGGACGAACTTTAATGCATTTTCATTTCCTTTGAATTTGTTAACATTGGCATGATTCTCGTATTTATTAATTTTTATAAGTATCACGGATTTTTGTCTTTTACCAGTCTTTTCAATTATGAATCTTTCGATCACATTGTCTACTTCGACTAGGATGCAGTAATCGTCTAGCGTGATCACCATTCGTCTTTCAGAATCATTTAAAGAATACACGCCATTCTTTACGTGTTTAGGTATAATCACACTAATTCTATTCGGTGAATTGTTTAAAAACAATGGTTGAGTTTCGGTATCCATATTCATTTCTTCTAAGATTGCATCTGACTCAACAGTATTGAATGCAGCCCTTTTTATTATATCGAAGTCTTCTTCGTACAATACATCGCTTTTAATATCAGACGTATCGGGAACAGATAAAGCTAGTAATATAGAACCAGAAGACATCATATTCGCACGCTTATATAAAGCAACATCCGCATGAATATAATTATTTATTCTGGACATAATTAATCTAAGATGTGCGTTAGATAAATTTTCATATGAAGATAATAAATTAATCACCATGTTTTCATCGACATTATTGTACTTTCTGGTGTCTCCAAAGATGACAGCATCGCTAGGTAAATCTATCGTATCATATGTGAGTGTCATTTCTTTTCCTTTGTTGGAGATTATGGTTATATTTTCAATACTCGATGTGGATATGTTCTTTACAGGTTTCCACTCGTCGTAATCTATTTTCCACTCACCATTCGAATTATATATTGTTAGATCCGAATCATTTATAAATAAAGATCTAGATGCGATTATAATATGATATTTGCTTTTGTTTTCATGAAAATATCCCAGAACTGAATTCGAAAATTTTTCTTTCAAGTATTCTTTTATCAAACTCTCAAGTTCCTGTAATTTTATTTCTAATGTAGGAGCATTGTTGATTATAGTTTCAGCTATGATCTTTATAATTTCGGAATTTTCGTTATTTTTTATATATTCGTTGAAATTAAAAAATACCTTTCCATCATTATTTTTAGATAACACAAACACAGGGTAATTATCATTCTCAACCATTAGTATTTTAGATTTTTCAGATGAAGATATATCCTTTCTCACATCTTCGATACTCTTGACACAAACACGTCTCTCAAGATAAGAATTTAAGTGAGGTATTACTTCTGAAGAAAAATCTTTCCACTTTCTCATTCTATATACTATGTTTAAGTCAGATTCGTATCTACCTGTATATATAGAATTCGTGTTTTCCGATAAGAAACCAGAAACCAGATCTTGTATAGTATCTGTGATTAGAACAGATCTCAACGGACGTATAATTGCGTCGTCGCTGTTATTGTAAATGCTATGTTGAGAATTAATTGAACCCATGTATCCGATGAAGTCTTTTACATAAAATAAACTCTCACTGGTACCGTCAGGAAATACAAAATTTCTCCATTTTTTACTGTCATTACATTCGAACGCATGACATGTGGAGTATACGTCTCCTCTAGCATGTATACCTTCCAAATACTCTGCAGTGTATTTGTATATCTCCTTGTAGGTGTCTAATGTCTCATCTACGCTAGAAAATTTATCGTCATTATTCTCTTCTGCATTAATATAAACATATATTCCAGAAACTTCACTTTTACTATTCAATTTAGTTAAATCAGTGATGATGTTTTGTTTATCGGATTTCATATATAAGTCGGTATAGCCACGGTGATCTATGATATTTGACGTATAAGCTAGTATATTATATTGTACATCATTATACGATGCATTTATGTATTCCGAGAATTTAGTAAAATCTTCCAGCTTGAAATTTATTATGATATGTTTTCTTGAATGCACCAACATAGAACCGACACTGAATGTTCTTATCACACTCTTAAACTCCTCCACTTCTTTAACATGATTCGCTTCTGATAGCATCGTTCTTCCGTCTACTATAGTAGACGTTGCATATCTACTGAGTAAGTGGTTGTAAAAATCAATGACGATGTATTCTGAATCGAGTGCCATCTTGGGTATAATCAACGTTGTATTGTCGTATTTTTCACCATGTCCGAATTCTAATTTTAAATTTCCAGAGTGTTTATCCGTTTCGCTAGAAATATGTTTTACAGCAATGTCATATTTTTCAAGTATTTCTGTCAGTATAGATGATGTGTCTTCGTCTATATTAGAGCTTCGTACTATGAAACTAGTGGTTTTAGCTTCATCGTCTATCATATACCTTTTACCTGAATAAGCTAGTAATTCTTTAAATAAATCCATGGATAACGTTATTACTATTTTCATATTTACCTCCTAAAATTATCTACTTTTTTAAAAACTTTTAAAAGTTCAGGATTATACGCGAATTTAAGCATAAGATGTATTGCTTTTATAGTTCTCATATTCGTTCCTTTATATTGCTCGATTTCTTTCTTGATGTATTTGTTTATCTCTTCCGTAAACCTGAACTTTTTTATCATAGCGAATCTTTCCATCTCAGAATACGCTAACAATTCATAATCGCATATTCTCAGATGATTCATCTCATGTTGAAGAGCTTCAACTACAAAGAACATCTTTCCCTCAACCGGACACGGTGTAATTTCACTTTTCTCATGCATCTTGATTATGTCTTTTCTTATAGAAGAATATAATTCTTTATTCATATTCAATCTATTTTGGTCATCTTTACTTAAATTATTAAAATTATCTATTTTAGTATTATTCAGATGATTAGTTCTGTTGAGTTTATAATACTCGAATCCGAGAGTTTCGTTCGGTGAAACCTTTCGGATGTATCTTTTTAATTTGTTACTTTCGTTGAATGAAATGATATACACTCCATCATTATCATGAAGTTCATGAACTTTATGTATTGTTCTCAACTCTTTCAATGCACCAGAATTCATGATCCATGTGGTGTAGTTATAAGTGAAACCCGTTTTTATCATTTCGAATAAAGCAACGTAATGTTCTTCATGCACTTTAGCTATATGAATATCTCTTTTTTTGGCTTTGTTACTAAATGATGTTTTTAGTGTTAATTTAAAACGTGTAGACTCGTCTAGTATTATATCTATAGCTCTTAACTTCATTATGTTTCCTCCTATGCTTTTGAAATAGTACGCACAAAACTGAATGCGTGCCTTACTATATTTTCTAGAGATGTTCTAGTTTCATGACTCATGTATTCGATGTATAATGATCTGTCAGAGACAGGTATTGATACAATATACATTCCATTCTCTTTAACGACTATCTCATCTGAATCAGGATTCACTCCTGTCGTGTATTCGCTAACAATACATTCATTAGGATTATCCCAGTTAAAGAATATAACTGTTTTAAAAACATCTGGTCTCTTATTACCTTTTATTATTTGTTTCATCTTTAATACGTCTCTTGCTTTGATCACAATGTCGTACACAGCCTTATTGTCTAGGAAGCTTATATCTCTACCTTCATTACAAATATCCATGTGAGCTTGTATGAATTTAATTGATTTTTCTAATAGTATTATCTCGTCTAACGTATTCATTTTGTTTCCTCCTTGATAAAAATAAAAAGAGACGGAAACCGTCTCTTTTTTCATTTATTTTCTTTTTCTCATGTCGATAACGTCACCGTCAGCGGTAATACCTGCTCCTACGAATTCTTCATCTTCGTCGTACAACTTCCATACTTCTTCGTTATCAAATATAACTGATCTCGAAGCTTTATAGTAGTATTCGCCTCTTATTTTAACTCTCTTAGATGACACTTCATCTCTTTTAAGTTTTTTCATTTCAGAAGATGCTTCTTTCTTAGTCATGATCACGTCTTCGTCGCCGTCATGCATTCTTTGAAAGATTTCTTCAGTAGAGAACACGTGAGCTCCTACTTGATCTTCTTCCGTAGCGACGCATACGTATGTAGGTCTTACAGATTTCGATCTCAACGCTTTATCGGCTGACTCCAATGCTGCTTGAGTCTCCATTCTGAATCTTAATAGAGCTCCGCACTCAGGGCATCTTGGTGCGTAGTTACCAAGCCATGTGATGTTACCACCGTCATTGATACCCCATCCACCATCGTTATTAAACGAATAATTAGCTGCGGCTGATACAATTCCCACATCATCTAGAACGAATTCTTCTTGTAAGTCGTTCAACATGTCAGCTACGTGAGAGTACGCTTTTTTAACTATCAGTCTAGATACTTTAGCTTCTATTTCTTCTTGTCTCTTTTCATAAGATGAGATAGAAGATTTAACTTTAGAAGCGATATCTTCTATAATTTCTTGGAATCTCTCTTGTACGATTACTAATGCTTCATGCTCTTCTGATCCAATTTGGTATATTGGTACAGGGAAGTAGTGTTTCTTTCTGTGTACACTCAACGTATGATATTTCATGAAAGTATCAAATTCGTTTTCGTTGTTAGTTAAACTTTCCCACCCAGGAAGTTTAGCTATCTTTATAACGTAATCATCGTCATGTGGTATCAAAACTAATCTTTGATTACCTTCACGAATGTAATGATTTTTACCATAGGAATCTTCTAATTGAGAGATTGCCTCTCTGTAAGATAAATTCCCGATAACAATATCTTCTGATAATTTGCATAGATCCGTCATCATTCTTTCTGATATATCACATCCGTACTTTTTAGCTACACCTGTGTCTATCTGTATCTCGTAATCTCTATTTTTGTTTCTTTTCTTTCTGTCGTTAAATATACCCATTTTTGTTTCCTCCTGTTGGTTAATTGATGTTTAATTTCGTTTTATAATTTATATAATGATAGTTGTTAACGGGAAACATATATTCGCGAAGTGTCATATAACAATTCTCTACGTTCATCGAAATGAGCATACCCTACAACTATCTAATTTAATCTAATCTTTCAATCTATCTGACTGATGATAATCTATTCAGTCCTCTCTTTTTATTTTTGCTGCTGAATATTCCTCCTCTTCCGTAATCATCATCATCTTCATCATCAAAGAAACTAGAAGATTTTCTACTAGAACTATTTCTTCCTTTACCGAATGTACTTCTACCACCATCGTCATCTGAGTCATCGGCATAATATATTTTACCTAATTCTTCAAGATCACTGTCATACGCGTAACCGTCGTCAAACGCAACAGCTACAACTTTGTTTCTCGAATCAACGATAGCTACTCCTTTACCTTCATCTGTTCTAACCACTTCTTCTGTTAAGAAGTAAGTTTTTCTACTTTTACCGATATTTATTTCTTGTTCAGTATTTCTTTTCTTCTTTTTGCTGCTGAATACAACCTCATCATCATCTTCGAATCTAGACGATTTTTTTCTAGAACTATTTCTTCCTTTACCGAATCTGCTACTTCTATCATCGTCGTCATCTTCCGCATACGAGTCTTCTTTTCTTTGAGCTGCTATACCTACAACTCTCATTCTTTCATCGAATACTTTGAAAGATTTAGGGTGCACGTATCCTACTTCATCTTCGTTTCTGTCGAATAAGATGTACATCTCACCTTTTCTTGTATCTTCTGTTTCATCTTCTGATAAATAAAACGCTTTACCTTCTATGTACACTTTCTCGAATTCTGCCTCATTTTTAGATTTAATACTTGAAAATCCTAATCTCATCTTTTTTCCTCCTGATTTATTTTTTATTGTTCTTCTATCATCATCTTCGTCTTCGTCATCTTCAAAAATATTATATTTCTTTTTAGAAGACTTCGATCCACCTGATAACTTAAGAATAGAATCTCTTAAACCTTTTTGTTTTTCTTTCTTTTCTCCAGTTATCAAGTTTGTTTTCTTGATTTTCTTTTTGCCTATAGTTTCTAGTTCTTCATCGAAGATCTCTTTGAAGGACTTTCCACCAGTCATGTATTCTTTTCTTATTGCTCTTACATCTATTTCATCACCGTATTCATCATCCATCCACTCGAATACATCGTTAGCTGCGTCTATTTCGATGTCTTCTTGAGAGTTTTTATTAGAAGCTGTTATTGCTGGTCCTAGATCTCCATCCACGAAATAATAATCCGCGTATAATGATTTATGCACAGAATACATCGCTCTGGCTCCAGCTGTTATTCCAGTGGTTGCTACAGCGTAAAGTTCCATCGTTTGATCAGCGAATGAATCAGCATCCTCCTCTTCTAGTATTCCATTATCTAGCATTTCGGCTACGAATGCTAAATCGATGTAGTTTACGGGTCTGTCTATATGTTCGCCGTCTCTAATGAGAGAAGACATCATACCTTTTTCTTCACGTATAGCTTCTGCCATTTTGTATTTTTCTTTGTAGTCTAACTCCTTATCAGCTTCGAATAATTGAAGTTGAAGAGGTGTAAGTTCTTCTGAATGTTTTTCGATGTGATCTTCCACATCTTCATAGAACTCTTGTAAGAACTTTTTAAGAACTTCTGGTTTCTCTTTACCCATGTACGTGATCATCGAGTCAAGAGTCATTAATCTTCTTAAAACTACAGCAATAGAATCACCCATGATAGGCATCAATAATTCCGATGCTTTAGTAGTTAAGCTTCTTAATAGAACATTTATGTCTTCTCTTCTTGTTTCTTCTTTGTTGTATGTTCCATTAAGTTTAGATATTTCCTGAAATGAAGCGTGAATGGAATTGTCTATTTTCCATTTACCATCTCTTCTAACCCATATATCATCTTCTGCCATTACCGCCATATCTAAATGACCGTAGTATGGTCCGAAACTCCCTCCTTTCGTCTCTGGTACAACGTATTCTTTTTTTGCTGGTATACTTTTCTTATCGAAAAGTTTTTGGAACTGAGAAGTAGTACAATCATCGCTACCGTCATCCGGTAAGTATTGAGATGTACTATCTACAGCATCGTGAATCAATTCAGTATTGTATGTTGCGAAGATATCATCTTTATCTTTACAACTTAAGCAAAGTAATCCGTTAACGGTATCTTTGTACACTGTAAGATTTTTATCTCTTATGACCTCTGACCCATACAACAGATCAACTTTAGCTAACCTAGCCGTCACTTGTTGATCTCCGTTCTTAGTTTGAATTTCTCCGAACTCAGCTTTTTCAAGACCTTCTGATACAGTCTTTGAAAGCTTAATAACTCTTATTAAATCGTCTTTCATTTATTTTCCTCCTGTGGTTTAATTTTATTTTTACTCATTACATCTAAATAATATATAACTAGTTTCTTTAAGTATTATGATGCATTAGCTTTTAATAATTCTTGTTCGTCTTTGAAACGCACTGCTCCTATTGCTTCTTCTTCTGACATGTTCAACGGAACTTCTGCTTCTATCTCTTCGACCTCTTCGTCTTTTTGATACAACTTAGCTGCTTCAACTTCTTTAGCATTATCATCTAATGCTTGGAACATATTCATGAACTTAGCTGCTTCAGGTGATATTTCGAATCTATCAGAGTAATATTGGTCATGGGACAATGCTAATCCGTTTCTAGGAATAGCCACAGCCAATCTTCCATCCTTACCATAAAACGGTCTAAGCATTACGTTCTCTTTTTCTACTTCTGCTACAAAATTATTCTGTCTTTCGAATACGCTGGCGACGTCTGAATTACGTAACGCCGCGTGAGGTGACACTGTTTTGTTAGCCGAGTTTCCATCCCTGTCTTTATCTAATATAACTTCGGCATAAGGTTCTCCGTTGAGTACACCGTACACTACGAAGTACAGGTTATCAGCTTTTTGTTTAACGATATTTCCACCGAATAATGATGCTCCAGTGAAACACCTAATAGGCATCTTATCACCTTTCTTAACTGAGTCCATGTATTTTTCTTCCCACTCTCTTTTAAGTTGGATTGCTGAAATAACATGAATATTTAATTTTTTACAAATTAATTCACGAATATCTTGCGCAACGTTACCAGCGTCCATGAACTCACCCATCGAATTAGCAGAATCAAAGTTAACTGGTACAGTAAGATTAATGTAGTCGTGTCCAAGTAAAACCACTTTAACGTTGAATCTTTCTTCGGTTTCTTTTATGTAATTAGAGATATCCTCAGCTGATTCACTCTTAGCGTCTCTCGCTTTAATAATGATTCCTATTGGAGCAGTGGCCATTATTTCTTCCATGTCACGTTTAAGTTCATCGAAAGTTAATGAATTAACGTACGCTGCTCCTAATCCGAGTAACGTCATGAATCTTCTGTAAGTCTGCAGGATTGTGTTCTCGTAAGTGATAGCCATTACTACTAACTTCTTACCTCTAAATTGAGGAAGTGAGTAAAGTTTAAGGTTTTCTCTGCAGAACATTACTCCTACTTCGAGGTCTAGCATCGTGATGGATTTTCCTCCTCCAGCGTAACTACCAATGATACTCAACTTACCAGCATGAAGACCTCCTCCAGTGAGGATATCATCCCACGCAGCTATACCAGTCTTAAGTACAAGGTTAGATTCGTTTTGTACATCGTCGTGTACGTCTCGCAATCCTACGTACTCAGGAGCATCAGGTTCACATTTTCCAGGAAGCAGAACGAGTTCTCTGTAATCCTTCTGTACTGTTTCTGTGCTCATTTTCTGAACTATACTCTTAGTCAACCTTTCGAATTTCTCTACATGTTGAGGAAGTTCAATGAATGAGTTAGATGACGTAAGCAGCTCGGCTAACTCATTCGTGTGAGATTGAATTATTTGTGCTTTATTGAATGTTTCACAATTCTTAATTATTGTTTCTATGTCGGAATCTCTAGCGAAGTGTGTGAAAGCCACATCTCTTATGTTTTGTATTTGTGCAGCGTTAGTTCTAGATTCGCATTCTTTAAGAATAATGTCTAGATCTTCATCACTAAGTTCTACTCCAGAATCCATTCCATCCATGATAGCTTTGCTCATGGAGAGTATAACGTTGAATTTAGTTTTCAATTTATCTTTGACTGTATCAGGTTTAATACGATCGTATGTCCTGAATATTATCTCTGAAAGTTTCCTGTCATCTCTTCTATCATTCAGAGCGCTCAGGACTTTACTCATGAATCTCTCGTTCTCACTAATCATTAACATAACTAATCCTCCTGTGGAAAGAAGAAGTCATATACTTCTTCAGTTATTTTTCCATCACACAGTTCCAGCACCACCTCTTTGATAGGTCTGCTGATCATTTCGGCGTGATTATTTATTATTTCGTTTTCTTTTTCTTGTTCCTCCTTTGAGTTAAATACTTTAAATTTTATATTTGTAAATTTAGTTTTAAAAATAGTTATGCGATTCATGTCATCCGAAGAGTACCCGGAAGTATCAACATCTAATCTTATGAAACCGCCTTTCTTAAGAATATTCACGACTGCTCCGTTAATTTTATTCATATCAGGAGTTCTGAATATTTTTGTAAAGTTGTATATATTGAATACAGGTCCGTGTTTCAATTCCATGAAGTTTATTTGATGCGTGTTTTCGTAACACTCTATGATGTCAAATCCTTTCTTTGTATTCGCATCAGCGAACGTGGATTGATACGGTGAACCAGTGTACCACGCACGGATACCGTGTTGTTCCGAGGTACTCATCACCTCATGCGATGTGAATGGTAGAATACCTACACGCTTATGTAAATGACCGCTCACGACGAACATATTCACTTTCTTAATATTTTTATGAGAGAACATCACACTCTTATTGTATATGAGTTCAGTTTTATTCTCGTGGTAATGTTCTATTCCGCCTTCTAACATGCCATGAAAAAATACTATGTCAGGATGTTCATCCATCAACATGCTCAAATTAGAATCATCGACGTCATACGGTTCTGGATGGAACAATACGTTGTACCCATTAATATTCATGAATGTAGGTTTATCTATTATGAAAACTTCATTCCCTTCTGAAGAAGATTCTACCGACTTCTGAAGTAATTTGCTTAAGACTTCGATATCATTCATTATACTTTCTTTGTTTCCGGAAATGTGTATCTCCTTCGCTCTTTTGACTTTATCTATTATTTGACTCTCTAGTCGAGTAGTATCTAAAGAGTACACGTCTCCGAACTTACTCAACGGTTTTAAGTGTTCAAGCATGTCACGATCGTGACCTTCTGTACCTTTCATGACTACTACTATCCTGGCGAGTTTCGTGGCTTCTTTTATGATCTTCTTAGTCAACTCTACTTCTTCTGAATCAGATGGAAACTTGGTATCATACAAATCACCACCGAATACAAGAAGATCTAATGGGTTCTTATACTTGTTTACAGTATTACATATATTCAACCAAATACTCTCGTATGATGATCTACACGAAAGTACTTTGGATCCAACATGATAATCTGGAATATGCGCTATTGTCATTCTTTTCATGATAATTCCTCCTTACTATATTGTTACGCAAAATGATAATATATAACTCGCAAGTAAGAACATTAGTGTATTAAATACATTCAGTAAAGGAGGATTAACTCATGTTAAAAATAACAGAGAGTAAAACGTTTCAAGAGATAGAAGCGGGCATAACTGGAGGAGAACTTGTTAATGCTATAAAGTCACTGAACTCAACAGCAATAACTGAACCGGATAAGGTTATAACTACAAAAAACTGTAAAGCTTTAAAGTTATTCTTCGAAGACAGAACTACTAATAAAATATGTCCCATGAAGAAGGAATTCGAAGATGCACTAGCTTCCGGTAAAATAAAACTCGTACATGATTCTACATCGAAATTACAAACGCTAATATACGCGTTTCCAGTTCTAAGTAATAGCAAGGATACGTTCTTAGTATTGAATGCTACTCATTTCTTCACAGCAAATGAAATACTTACAGAGACAGGAACGTCTATTTCGTATACTGTGAGAGATAAGAACGATGCGTACTTAGCAGAGATAGCCAATGTAGCGATGTTTGTATTGAAGTGCTCTGATTCTACAGCTAACATAAACAAACATTTGAATACAAAAAAAGAAATGATGAACCTTTATTCATCAATGATGGTAAATGTTCTAGCTAAACAAGGCACAATAGGAGCCAACAAAGACAATTTGAAAGTACTTAGATACTACACAAATTGTTTATTCTTAAAAGGGATATTCGGTACGCAAGCTCCTCACGAAATATACAGCGGTTTAGCTGCACACGAAGCAGACATTAGTGCTGACGTTAAGAAAAACTGCGATCTTAAAATTCAATTGTCATCGAATTCGGCTACAGCATTCGATAACATTCTGGAGTATATTAAGTTTGTAAAAGAGATATTCCCTTCAATAGGACCAATATCTTTATCGAACATGATAAATCAATACAACATAGCGTACACACCAGTGGCTGTATTGTCTATAGATTATTTACCGTATTTAGCTGGTTTATATGCAGCAACTGCTACGAAAAACATTGTATTTGGTGGAGCTTCATTTAGAAATAAAATAGATGTTTCTCCGACTAGTGCTATTCGTAGTATGAATGAACTTTAATAATGATATGGGTGGGTTCGCCCGCCTTATCGTTCATATCATTTTAATTAGGAGGTTAAAAATGAAAGCAAAATATATACGAGTAAGGAGTGCGGATAATGCTACTGAGATAAGTACTAGCGTAGACAGATTTGATTATGAACGTAAATTCGACGACTTCGGGAATACACGTAATGCTTATTATGAAGCAGTCAATATGATAACAAAGTACGGGTTTTGTTTTTCGAACTTCACGTACTTAAATGGACAAGTGTATTTCTTCTTGACAGAAGATAGAAAATTCATGAATAATAATGCTATGAAGAATTATGGATGGTGGAAACATCGAAATAGAAAAGAGTATAACGTACTTCTTCCAACTATACAAACACACGCAAGTTCTTGGCCTTCATTCAACACTGATTCTCATTGTAAAATAACAGGGAATGGTAATATCGATAGTAACACATTGACCATAAATTACTTCTCAGATTACGCTTTTCTGAGTGGATACAATTTCACAAATTCAAATGAGTACGAGTTCCCTTTCACTGAACCAGAGCTATTAAAAACAGGAAGTTACGTGATCAGCGCAGAATTAGAGAATGGTATCAGTAGTGATGGTAATACTTATTCGACTAGAACAGGTGATGGATTTGACATAGAATATTGTGAACACTACGGTTTTCTGGTTCTGAAAGACGAATACAAGTTAGACCTCACTACTATATTCGATGAATTAGATTTTATATTTAGAATAAAATATACAGATGGAACAACTGAAGACGCGATTATCTCTAGGGATGAATGGAGAATCGCTTATATCTATTACAAAGAAATAGAAATAACTAAAGAAGTTGAATCCGCAAGCATTGTAATAAGAATGAAGATGACTTCTTCATTTAGTCCTACTGTACGGGGAATGATTATAAGTTTCACGAGCTTATCTTTGGTTCCTTTGGAATTTTTCACAGAAGATGTATTCGAAAATACAACTTCGGAAACACTAGGTCCTGTTGCTATAACATGTAGTAAAATCGAGGAATTCGAAGAACAAGTTGTTCCGTTGTGGTTACGTATGGAATCCGTTCCGTACTTCTTAAAAGATGAACCGGAAATAATGGACACGTATGCTTCAACTGAACAAGGAAGTTTTGCATTAAATAAGACTGGAGTAACAATAACCGAAAGAACAGAAGAAGTATCAGAATTAGTTTACATAACTGAAAAAGCTTCAGTTCATAATCCGTACATCGAAGAACGATACGTGCTGAGTGATACGTTCTTAAACGGCAACGCTATCAAAAGAGAATACGATATAACCATAGATACCGTCGAGTTAATGAAAAACTCATCGGATGCAGATAATGATTTAGCTAACAGCTTTATGACACAAGATACAAGTGTAATCGGATATAACGATACAGGAATCGGTTCGAGTAATGTTATTTCGTATTTCGGATTGCATGAGAACGGAAAAAGTTATTACGATGAAAATAACTTCACTACGTTGAAGACCGGACCCGTGACGAACAAGGTATATACTGCGTTGAGTTCACCGTTGTTCACTTGTGAATTGAATTTATTTGATGTGTACTATGCTACAGGTAGAGATTACTCAACATTATGGATGCTGAATCCACATGATTTCGAATTAACATATCAGATACTAGTGGATGGTGTAGATGTTACTGATTCCGATGTGAGTATCAGAATGACTGCATACGACGCTAAAGGAAGCCAAGTGGCATATTGTGATACACAATTGGGTTACATTCCTTCGTATCAAGAAGGAAGTGATACTAATTGGTCATACGGATATAACGGCTTCGTCATAACAAATACTTTCGATTATGAACGAACAACGTACAGACCGGAAGACGTAGAAGATTACTCAGTAGATGGAGGCGGCGATACAAACGCCACTGTGATATTCACAGATAGAGACGCAGGGAATCCGAAGACTACATTCATAAGACATGTTACTAATAGGAATTTTGATGTTAAAAGTGATTCTCCAGTGACTACGTTTGTTTTCACTATAGAACCTCATACATCTTTATACGGTAAAGTTATAGAAATAAAAAACTTTTCGGTAGTGTATCTGAGAAGATTTAGTCCTGTACAATTAACTGTTCAATCCAGAGAAAAAGACTCTGAAGATGATTACGCAGATAGTAATGTACTAAATCTAGGCACTCATGTGTCATTGATGGATAGTGAATTCAAGTTAATATCTAGAGGAAACATAGATATGAGCAATAATGGTAGAAGAATAGAAACGATAAATGATGTAGGTATGTGGTCTTCTGATTGGAGATGCGGTATATTCGCTGGTAATATTGACGGAGATACAATCACCGAAGATGTTTATCCTAACACTTCGATAGTAGCTATTAGAAGTACCATTTTAGAAAAAGACGATATTGTCTTTTTTAAACAACACGGTTTTGAGACTGACACATATAACACTCATGCGAATCCATTCTACACGTATAATGAAGCATACGGCAAACTCGGTGCACTAAGTCAGATGCGTCAAGATAATATGTACATAAAAATCTTAGACTTGAACAGTGACGAAGTGTTGTATACCTCTCCTATACTAGGAGACGGTGGATTCTACAAATGTGATAAAGATAGAACAGTGAATATAGAAATTTGCATAAACAACACAGTGCTTTATTCTCGTAATTATGTATTCATCGATGAAAGTCGGTTGATATTGGATCTTATTAAATCATCCAATGTCTCTACTGTGAAAACTTTAGAACTACCAGAGATTTGTGAATTAAATAAGATAAAGGTGGATTATATAAAGGATACAGTAGGGCTGACTCGCATGAAGAAAAACTTCGACGTAGATATATCGATGGACGGTAAGAAATGGATAGGTGTTCTAAGACATAGAGGAAAAGCATATTTACCTTCTATATCGGCAAAATACAATAAAGATTCATTCTACTGTATTCGTAATTTAAAGAATACAGGAACATCCATTGATACAGATGATGTTCTAGGAGATCTAAGTGCTCGTTACATAAGAGTATCTCCATCGAGCACAGCTGCGGTTAAACACGTAGGGATACACGAAGTAGACAAACTTCAAGACAGCGCTTCTGAATTTTTCAGTTTACAGATTGATAAGTATTATACGAATGGTGTTAATTTTAAAGATAAATTCGGTATGCTTATTTCAGCTCTAAGCGTCATAAAAGATGGAGAAGCATTGACGTATTCAATAAGTACGTTAAGTAAATTGAACGAAGAAATAGAGATATACACACCTGACAGTAAGAAAGTTAGTTTAGCAGAAGACTTATTAGAAGTATCAGAAATATTGAACTCTGAGAAAGGGAATATGGAGGAGAATATTTATATTAAATCTATAGCGGATTCAGTTAATATTAATGTCGGATTAGTCGTAGATCTAGGTAGTGTGAAGAGTTTTGATAACGTTAGAGTAATTCAGAATTTCGGAGGATTCTCTTCTGTACCTGAGATTGCTGCTACAGATGATGAAACCTTCATGTACTTAATGCCTACTTTCTTAGAATACGCGACGAATGACGTTACCTCATCAGTGATATCTGCATTGGCTGGAACTTATAGTCAAGATGCTCTAACTATTCCTGCATATTTTAATTCTTCTAACAGTACAGGAGAGTATTGGAGACAAAAACTATTATGCGAAAGTAGGATACGTTGTAGAATAATGTCGGCTTTCTCTATTCAAATATCTACAGACGGAGAAACTTGGACAGAAATACAAGACGAGAATTTATCGGATTTTATCGCGACATACGGGAACGATACAACGGTCTGATATTTATGGGGATACTAGTTCAGATACTCCATAGAAATAAAAGTCATCAACATTAAAATACGGGGTACTTTATATTATCCCGTATTTTAAATCTCAAAGGAGGATACAATGGAATCAACTAAATTACCGATAGCTGTTCCAAATTACGAAGAAGGAGACTTCTTGGAACCATATCTGAAAAATGTAACTTTGACTATACAATCTAAAGTATTTATTGAAGACGAAGAAACTAAATTACCGTATACGGTGAGCGGAGCTGAAGCAGAATTACGAAACGGAGTTCTACGTATATTAGGCGGAAGAAATTCAAATTCGGTTCTGAAAACAACTATAGTTTTTGATAAGTCGACAAAGACGGTGAATGTAGATGAAACAACTAGAGTCATACCTACTCCGAAAACACATTTTGCGTTTGGTAAATGTACACATAACACTATGATTGTAGGAGGGTTCAATGAATCCGCATCATACGACTCTTCTTTAATCACCATAGATAATTCTACGGATACAGTGGCGTCTACGACGAACTCTTTATTTCAAAGGGCGTACACTGCGTACTTTGTATTAAATGATATATTATACGTATTTGGAGGAAGAAACGAGAACGCGTTCTTTAAAGACGGATTCAAGATAAAAGATGGAGAAACCGATCCAACTACTCTAAAAGATTTACCATTAGAACTATACGGCGCATCAGGTTTCGTATATGATGGAAACGGATACGTTGCAGGAGGATTTACTTCAAGCGGTACTCCAAATAAAACAATTTATAAATATGACGTTTCTTTGAACACGTGGAGTATCGTAGGATATCTTAAGATGGGTAAGGGGTTCATGGGAACATACGTCAGTGCTAGTGAAGCTGTGTATTTCTTCGGAGGAGCTTTGAGTTCTGATTCTTCAACACAAACCGATGAAATAGAATGTTTCGATTTCTTAACTAATAAAACATCAGTTTTAGACATCACTCTTAACTCCGCAAAAGAAAGCGTGAAAGTCGCATTGTACGGTAGTGCATTATATATTCTTGGAGGATACAATGTGAATAACGGGTACACTGATGGTATTCAGAGATTCTTCGATGCTACAGTTGTTCCGATGGAAGTATACTACACTACAGATGGTACGGATCCTTTAGTAGATGGTGAACCTAGTTCTTCGGCTACGTTGTATACTGGAGCATTCACGTTAAATTTACCATGCGAACTTAAAACGCAAGTTAAGAAGGTGTAATCATGAGTATTAAATTCGAAGCTCCAATAATAAAAACAGTACCTGGAAAATACGATGAAGAAAACATAATTCTAGAAATAGAAAAAAATTCTGCAAATCCACCATACGTGATCAATCAAGAAGAAGTATCTTCCAACGATTATTACTTGAAAAATATACCTTCGCTCTTTGTTCCAGTATGTGCAGTTCATAATACTGATTCAACTGATGTATATATACTGCTCAGTAACTATGAATTCATTTTATTAAATACATCCACTATGACAACAACCAAGTTAGCAAATCCTCCTGTGAACTATAAACAATGTTCCATGATTATAAAAGGTTCGCTCATTTATATTTTCGGAGGAGTGACTTCGGCATCATCTGGAGCCGGAACCACAGCAATATACGCATACAATATGTCAACTAAAGCGTGGACTTCTAGTTTAGGTACACTCACTAGAGCAGTCGTGAGTCCTACATTAATAAACATGTGGGAAGAGTCAAAATACAGCAGTATCCCTCGTATTTTAGTTTTCGGAGGTAGAGCTTCCAATAACACAGCGTATAGAGGACAAGTATACAATGTAATGACGCAAACTATAACAGACTCACAACAATGGGTTAATTTTAATTCAAGCAGAAGTCATTTTTCTAGAAATGGAACCAGTATAACTATTCAATCAGGACCTAAAACTAAACCTTTTGAACTAATGATATCTGGAGATTTTATTAGTACTTCTTCTACTAAATACGTGCTTCCTCCATATTATTTAGATATACATACTTCTGGCGGCGAAACTATTGATGCAAATATTAATACTGAGATTCCTAACTACGAAGCGTACCAGTACAATTATACTGTAAAACTTTTAAAATCTTATGAGGGAACAGCGATGATGAAATTCGCTCAATTAGCATATGACGGTAAAATATTCTCGTTCGGACCGGAAGCAGAAACACAAATGATTCTAGAAATAAACTCATCTAATTTGGTTTGTAAGTATGCAATAGAACCTTTAGAACCATTGTATTCCGGAGTGTTTCCAGTGACGATAAATTACACTGATCCGTACATATTGTGTATCCCTTTATATGCTGGAAATAAGTTGTATAAAATACAATTCAAAGAACCAGCGATAGTATATACTTCAGATGGAAGTGATCCTGATACATCCGCCACAGCAAAAGTATACACCGAGAAAACAAATGTACCGTTAAGCAAATCTACACAAATAAAAGCGATAACTAAAATAGTTTAATAAGGAGGTGTCAAAACATGGCATTATATATAAGTTCGGACGTCGTATCTTCTGACTTCGCTCCAATAGTCTCAGCTTCGGATCCAGTATCTTTTAAGTTCACCACAGTGAATTATGTTGCTTCTGATGTGTCTAGTTTCAATTATAAAATTACAAAGAAACCAAACGTCAAAAACGATTACATCTTTAATATTTCATCGAACGTAAAACTATACAGAAACAGAGATAGCGAATTAGATGCATCTAAAAACATTCTAAGAAACAGCGATACCGACTTTGTTTACTATGCGGATGCGTTATATGGTAAATTCAGTTTCGAAAACTCATTAGATGATTATGTTACTTCTGACTCATTTAATATAATAGATGATCAGTATTACGTATTAACGTTCGTTAGAAACGCTACTGGTTCGCTGACGGAAAAAACACCGTCTTTCACGATAAAATACAATGATGGTTCATTTGAAGAACTCGGAGAGCTATCATTAACAGACGATAAAGCTGTAGTACGTTTTAAGACACCACATGAAGTAAATTCGGCTATACTAAGAATAAATGATACTTCAGCTAAAACAGGAATTTACACATTCACGCAATTCGGGATATTCGCTGCTATAGATTACGAAGAGATGTTAGTTGATTCACCCGATATACCGTGCACAATTTCATATGATGAAAGATTAGAATCTACATCTAAAAGTGAAGTAAAGGATGCGTTGAAAGACATAGTCGATATCATTAAAACGAGCGCATTATCTTACATATCTGAATACGATTCGTTGTACACTGAGAAGTGTATAGAAGTAAGAATCATGAATGTTGAGGGAGTGTCTCTTTACAGCACGAACTCTAAAAACAACTACTTCGCAGTAGCGTACGCCATATACGAAGATTCTACTAAAAGTACAGTACTGAGTGCATTTGAAGAAAACGTCATATATTTAGATGACTATTTCTCAGACGTTGAGCCTTTAGGAAAACTAAAACTTACATTAGATAGTAAACTGAAAAACACGAACATGATGAAATTATTCTTGAATAACGGATACGAAGGAACAGTATCATCTACTGTAGCAACATCCACTGGAGGAGGAGAGACTTACGTAGTACTGTTCAACTTAACTGACAATGCTGTAGTTAATACATTACAACGTACTGCTACTGTAACTCGACACAAAATAAAGAATACTCCGGCTTCGAATGATGGTGTGAGTAGTACTCCTGCGGCTGTGTCTGTGCTGACTATATCAGGAGTAATAAGTAATCCGGTAGCAATATCTACGAACACAGGAACGCCTGAAGTATGGGTTGGTTCCGTATCCAGTAGAAACGTAGCTTCTGAGACGGTTCTAGAATACACTGAAGATACTACTCCGTACTGGGATACTTCCAAGAACACGTTCATGACAAACGTATACGAATATTTTAAATTAAACCCTAAAGCTCACCAAGACGACTATACCAAAGGGAGCATAACGGATACGTTCACTCCGTATAAAGAATTTTACTATTCTAAACTGAATGCAACGTATATAGACGATATCTACCACAATGAGGAGTGGTTCAGATTATACGGTGTTGATCATGAAACAGACGTGTTTAATGTTTATTCTATAAAAAGGAAAACCACGAACAGTATCATCATGTTGAATAGAATCCCGATAGAATATACGACTCACAGATTATTAACATACGATGACGTAGAATACGTTGTAGTGGATAAGTCCACAGACGTAACTGAATTCGGAGAATTACATACACCTGTACACGGTTATTCTTCTAATGGAACATCACTATTCATTCATAAAGACGGAACTGTGAACAATGACAAAACAGATGGGATGTTCGTATGTGAGTATAATCAATTCATTAAACTTGGTAAAGGAATACATCTTATTCCTGAAGGGTACGTTTCCATCGGAGAGAATTACCTTGTACTTGACAAAGATAGTAAAGTGATAAGATACCCTGAACGAATAGTATTCTATAACAAGATGATAATTGTAGAAGACGACATCACAGTGTACGTACCGATAAATAGAGCAACTTCTATGTTTGAACCATTCATAGAAGAAGTTTACAGATCAGGAACCTACACATCATCGTACTGGAAAGATTTCTTTTCTAAATTAGATGTAATCATGCAAAGAGATTCTTTCGTTACAGATTACGCTATGCATTATCCTAAAGCTGAATCACTTGACGCTTTAAAAAGTACGAATGTGAAGAGTAGTGATATAAACGAACACTTAAAACATGTAACATCTATTAAGAACAGATTCAAGTACACTGAAAGCGACGCGTACTTCTTGAATACGCCAGAAAACGTATTTAATACAAGTGTAGCGTATCCTAAGTTACTTCTACCTTATCAGAAACGAAAGAACACAGTGGTGTTCATGAACGGTAAACTTTTTAAAGTGAACCCTGATAGATTTAATGATGATTTCATGATGTTTGACTTAAGAGATGTGTACAACATAACTGATGAAGATCTAAATTTCAGATTGGATTACGCTACCACGTGGTATAAGAACAATAAACAAGAAAACGAATTCGAAGTGGTGTACTACGATGATGACGACACGATCATTGACACGTCGTGTACAGTTTATAATGATTCCTATATACCTCTACCATTAAAGTTACTTGGTATGAATTACGAAGTATACATAGATGGGGTATTCGCTTCATCTTACGTTCATAAGAGTAGTGTTGATGTGGAGTATATTAACACTAGAGTCGGAGCAATATTGACTACGCTGGAGTCGGAACATCCAAATGTACCAGTGCTATACTTAAGGAAGTACTCTAATAATGACACTTACTCAGTATACTCTAAGGTTGTAGTAATATGCACTTCTAGAAATAACTCGACACTAATGCTGAATTGCGTCAACGGTGCGTTGAAGATGAGTAATCCGGTAAGTAAGACTACTGAATTCTTCTACGAGAACGGTGAGAAAATCATGCCATCAGAGTACATTGTAACATCTCCGCATTCAGCCATGTTTTATAAATTACCAGATAAAGTAATTATGAAGACAGAAGTTAGAGCGAATACGTACCACACTGCTTACTCGGATTACGTACACGAATACTTAAAATCTAACAATGAGTACTCGGAATACGTAAACACTAATATGGTGAAGAAGAATATCTCTGATGTGTTATACACTATGACTTCGAGAGAATTCGATACGTACTGTACGTTGGTGTGTGGATCTCTTTATTTCATGAAGCAAGGAGCGTTAGATTCTACGTTTAATGGTTCATTGATTGATTATGTCGAGATGAAAAACGCGTTTAATAAATCCAACTTCAGCGTATCTGATCCAGTAGTTACTGCTACTAAGATAACTCCTTCGAGGTACGGGATGACAAGTATATACATCGAGTACTGCGATGTTATACGTAAGATTTCTCCATTTGTTTATTTTGAGAGAACTATAAACGATACAATAGATACTAAAGATATTCACTTCATTGGTAAGATCTCGTATCTAAATACGTTATACTTCGCTGAGCATGTATCCGCTTACTCTCAGAATCACGTAGACGGTAGTGTATTCGACGATGCTAGATCTTCATTCGAAACAGATATTGTGTTAACCGAAGAAGAAGTGAACGCATACAATTCAACATTCGAGAATATTCTTAGCGTTCTTAAAATGAATAAGGCTGCGATAGCGTATAACTCTAATGTGTTCTCGTTACACGAAACATCTACACGAATAGGTGTTTCTTACGGTATACTTAAGCCGGAATGTTTCGTGAAGACAGGAAACAGAAGATACATAACACCTACATATAGAACTGATACTCGTTTAGCATCATACGGAGCAGTGTATAACTACAAACTCCGAGGAAATCTTTACGTGGATTAAATAGCGGAGCCCCTAGGGGCTCCATCTATTATGTCATTTAGAAGAAAGACATAAATGTTTTCTTCTTTTGTGCTTTCTTAGCTTCGAGTAATTCGTTAGATTCGGTATTTTCTATTCTATTACCATTCTCGTCGAATGAGACAGAACTCTGATTCTTTAAAGATGAACGCAAAGCGTTAAGTTGCATTATTTCAGCACTACTCATTCCGAGTTGTTTAGCTGAGTTTACTCTAGCTTGTTCGTTTAGTTTGTTACCTGTTTTATACATGTATTCTGGAGACAATTTCTCTTTATTGTCTATAGAGAAATCTCCTCCACTAGCACTTATAATATTTACTAGATCATTCAGTGTCATGGTCGTAGGTGTCACGTTATTCATACGAACTACTGGTTCTTCTTCTATAAATTCAGATTCAAAGTTTCTTCTTCTTTCTAGAATTCTATAAAGAACACCAGGTGTCATACTAGATTCACCGATTTGAATAAGATCAGAATGAAGCTTTTTATCATCTAACTCTAATCGTATACCTGCATCAGGATAATCTCGTAATACGTATTCGTATAAATCTGAGATTGTGTAAATACCTATTGCAAAAGCTATCAGCAAGTCATCATGTGCACCATTCTTGTGATCTATTCTTCCGTTCTTCTCTTCTAGTGTACAGATCTCATTATAGATATCTTCGGAACGCATAAGCATAGTGAATTGTTGAACACGGCTACCAAGAATACCTTTAAATAATCTATCTCTCATAGGTTTCAATGTGAAGATACCGGCTGTCGTGTTTCCTCTACTACCGAACTCGCCTTTCTTAATCTGAGCTTCGCTTAATGGAACGTATAGTATATTATTAGGTATTCCTGTTTCTTCGTCTACTAATTCGGATAACACACCCCATCCATACGAGTTTCTCTCCATTGCCAATATTGATCTAGGACAATACGTTGTGAAGAATGTTTTTATGAACTTAGCGAACTTATGAGTATCCAATACGTTAGACTTAAACGTGAATATGACATCGGTTGTAACTGGATCTATACCAACTAACGTAGATGAATCCCGATTACCTCCGGTTCCACCGGCAACGTCGGATGCTACAATAAGGCGTCGAGTATACATGAATGCTAATGCTTCTTTAAAGCTGAAAGGACCATTATCATCTTTGTTGCAGTACACCTTAACATGCAGACCATCACCCATATTGATTTGTTTGTAATGTCCGTGCATGAATATTGAAGTTTCTAAAAGATTAAGATCTTCAGCTGTGAACGGATTACCAACTATATCTTTTTCCCAAATTAAGAAAATATCTTTACGTATAGCTCTAGGAGAAAGTGTAGTTAACTGAGCTTCTAACCATTCTACAGACTTACCTACTTCATCCCACTGATACGTTATGTAGAAGAACTTCTTCTTATTTGTAGCTAATACAGCATCCAATTCTTCTTTAGTGTAATCTAAATACTCCGTAAACCATCTACTAGATTCTAACTTAACGAACTTGAATAGATATTTACCTTCTTTAGAATCAACGTCAGGAGGAGTAGATGTAAACATTATTGAATGTTGAATACCTTTCTTCTTAGCATTATCTGAAGCAGTTATGAATGATGGGAATGCCGCATCGGCTGCGATATCTATGTTGTGTGTATCACATGGTTCATCCCACCATTGGTTTAGCATCGTAGCTCCCCTACCAGCGGTATTCGCTTGAGCTTCAGTTAAACCTGGTGTCTTAGAAGTAACAACATTATTAGATAACCTATTAGTTATTTCTAATTTCTTAGCAGCACTTTTAGGTACCATTTTATACGTTGGAGGAGCATTAGGGTCGTTCGGATTAAGCTTCTCTTCCATTCTATGGAAATGCATCCACGGTGGAAGAAGATCGCACATAGAAACAATTCTCTCTATATTATCAGTAAGCATCTTGTTGTTGTACGAGAAGTGACCGAATGTAGTGTTAACTGAGAACAAGAATCCATGAGCGTACTCTGCCACGGCTCCGATAGATTTACCTGTTTGTCTAGGTAACTCTTGATATGTAGAAATATTAAGTTCTCTCAAGAAGTGTAATGATATATTACCTACGTGTGCTTCGTACATCATAGGCATATCGGAACCCTGATCCTTCAATCTAACTAACTCCCTTAAAAAATAAAATTTATTGCGTTTACACTCGATTATGATCTTCATTTGAAGTTCTGGAGTTAAATCAGGGGCGTAAGGATCCACCCCGATTAAATCTTTATCGTATAATGTGAGCATGAATTTATAGTTTTTTATACCCATGTCTCTGAGTTGTACAGCGAGCTTTATAAATGACGTATTTGTGGTCTTCCAATTTATAGTAACGTAATTAATCATCGTATTTCACCACGTAATTTATTAATGCATTAAAGTCGAAGACTCCATCTGCAATATCTTTAACTACCGTATCTAGTTTATCCTTACTAGTTTGGACTCTACTTGTCATTTTCGAAGTTTTGCTGTACTTTTCGTAATCTACGCTGTTGTCTGTCAGAATATCCAGAATTGATTCTTGTTGAGTTGTTTTCTGAGTGTATCCGTTAAATACCACTTTCGTTTCTTCATTAACACTTACGTCAGATTGTGTGACATTGGATATTTGTGTTTCTTCTGTGGATTTAGATGACTTCACATTCTGAATCTTTAAACGAGAAATATCTTGTTTACTATTCGGTTTCACAGAAGATACTGCAGTGATATATTCTTGTGAAGAAGTTTCTATCTTAGAATCTGTTAAGTTAATTACTTTTTCTTCAGAAGAAGTAGTTGATGTATCTTTAACAACATTCAAAGACTTTTCTTCAGCAGAGACTACATTGTTATCAGACGCTACGTTTAATACGTATTCTTGAGAAGATTTATCTTCGTACCTCGTATTTAAAGTTTGTAACTTTTCTTCAGAAGAAGTACTTGATTCTGTATCATTCAGTTTCTGAATACTTTCAGCAGGAGTACTATCTTTATATTTGTCTACTTCTACTGAGATTTGTTTTTCTTTCACAATCGTTGGTTCTGATATTTCTAAGATGAACTCTGACACATCACTTGTTTTTATTTCTTCAACAGTTATTTTAGGAGTAACGTCAATAATATATGTTACTTCTGGTTTAACAAAAGATGAATCAGTACTACCTTTTAAATTATTTTCAGGTTTCACGTATGATACCTCCGTTTCTATTGTTGGGATGAAGTTATCGACACTCAATAAACTTTCAGTAACTTCAGAGTAATCTGCTTCTTCAATAATAATATCGTTGTCATCTTTATAAACTACATTAGATGAATCCACCGTTATAGGTTTACCATCACTATAATTTATATTCTTGAATAACTTAGGAAGAATCTCATTAGTGTATTTGTTCACTAATAACGTCAACGTATTACTCACCGCTTCACCTACCAAGGATTCACCTACGCTAGTCAACCTAGCGGCTAATGTTGATTGTGTTTGTTGAGATGTTATGAGGTTCATTAAATCCTCATTGTTAGATGTTTCGTAACCGAAGTAACCGTCTCTAAGTTTATTACTCAACGCGATACTAGTACCATCGTACTTGTCTGGCAAAACATTATCCCACAACGAATCAGTTAAGTAGCTGTTAGCCACTGAAGAATCAGTACTAGTGTCATTATTCTCAGAAGGAAGAGATACTTCAGGTAATGCGTTCTTAGATCTACTCTTCGTTTTTGTAGAAGAAGTGTTAGTGTGTCTACTGGAAGTAGTATTTGAATCGAGCACGTATGCTGTTTGAGTAGATTCTACTCTAGAACTATTCAAAGCCATTACTCCGTTTTCATCGTAATGAATCACAGCGTCATCTGAAACGCTATTAGCTAAATTTGTAACTCCGTCGAATGCAGCAATGTACAATTTCATCTCTACACCGTTCGATTTTTCAGTATTCAAGTAACGTTTATCTGTGAACTTGATGTACTCTGTAGGTTTACCATCTGTGGTGAAGTTACACAAGAAGAATGAACGCATCGAGATGTAACTCATACTAGGTATAATGACAGTCTTATTCATTAAAGAATATTGTTCGTATCCTCCACCTGATAAGAGAGTCCCCTCAGTGTCCATATCATAATTCACATAAGAAGAACTTGCAACTGCACTTGGTTGAGAATCTTCCTCGTTAGCAGGTAAACCTGTGAGTCTATTCGTAACGATATTGATTGTTCCCATGTTCTTCGATACTTCCGAAATAACTTTATCACCATTTGTATTTCGAGTGTATTCGTATTGTTTAACATTACTCGAATCAGTATCGTCTAAGTACGCTATCTTTGCACGAAGTCTGTATACCTTCATAGTGTCTCCATCTACTACAATGTAAGGAGAATTCGCTCCTTTATGAATATTTGAACGCCATTCCTCTTTAGTATCGTATGTCGTGTAGAATACCGATCTCGAAGGGGAAGTTTTCTTCATCTCGTTGTACGCTTTAGTATACGCTTCACCTGTCTTTTCTGAATCAATCATGTTTATCATTGCCCAGTATTCAGTTATAAGTTTAGACATATCTACGCCATTCATATTTAATACGGAAACATCACTTCCTCCGTCCGTAGAAGAAGAATCATCTGCTGCAGATAATAATTTTAAGAATGTAGAGTCGTGTATATCGTAACCGTATAACATCGCTGTCTTCATGAGATCTACTTTTCTTGAAGCATTATTATTCGTAAAGTATTCTGTGAAAGTAGCGACATTTGCGTCTTTAGCCGCATTTATAGATGAATACGTTTTTCCTTCTATTGTTTTAATAGCAGTCGTATCAGTGTACATTGAATATTCTTTAGTTGAATCCGCAGTGAATGCTGATACTAATTCAGCATCTAGGTTTTCCATGTTAGTTAATCCAGGATCATCTTTTATGACGAATACTCCATTCGGAGTTATACTCTTTAAAGGAGAATCTATAGCTTTAGCTGATACACGGTATCCTTTAGCCCACGTACTCTTCATTTTGCTTGTGTCTGTTGTACCGTCTATATTAATCGCTTCAAATTTGTAATTTTTATCTTCTGAATCTTTAACATCAGAGATACCCTTAAACATTTCAAAACTCCCACCCATAATATCATTCCACGCGTTACCTGCTGTAGGATTGTTGGTAGATAACGACGATGCTGAAGCATTCCAGTACTCATACGGAACAAATGATCCAAAGAGTGCTCTGAACGATGAGGCTTGTTTAGGTGTTTCGAACGTTGTGTGTTTTGTTAAGAGTGTACTTAGAGATTCAAATCCTGCGACTACGGATTCGTTACCCTCATCGTCTACGAATATTCTAGTCAAGTTCGGTCTTTGTTTTCCTTCAACGAGTTTATACGCATCCATTTCCTTGAACATGTCCATCATCCACTTTAAACTTCCGCGTGCAGCTTCTGTAGTTTCACCGATATTATCCATCAACTTCACACCGGTACCGAGATAAGCGTTCCACCCGTTACTCGTTCTAGTTCCAACAGCTCGAGTCTGTCTTATCTTTTGAGTAGTGAAGTTACTCATCGTACGTAGAAGAGCGTGCTGAGCGTCATGTCCATTATCTAAGTTCACATTCCCATTTGAACCTATGGCGTCGTTGTCCATTGAATGCATAACTTTACCTATCTCGTCTTGGTCTAGCGGCATAACGAAGTACGTACTGAGTACATCCGGTCTGAATCTCATCGTATTCTTTTTATCGTTTCCTAGTTTTGATCTTCCACTCATTTTACTGAACAACGTATCTTTACCTTTAGATGAGATAACGAATTGTATTAATTCGTATAACCTGTGAGCTTTTGGTACACCTGTGAACTTATATGTTCTTAATCCAGATGTAGCATCCGCATATATTAAGAATCTCTCAACGTGCCAATCTGAAGGATCCATGTTCTCGTCTATGTATATGTCTAAAATATTTCTATTCAACAAATACCAGTCTATAGCTGCATCATACGTTTGTATGTTTCCTCCAGTTAAACCTGAAAACGTAGCTTTCTTACCATCTTTGAGAACGACTTCTTTGACCTTAGAACATCCCATACGATTCAACGCATTGAAGTGTTCTATAGTCGACAACTTCCTAGAATCTAAATTAGTATTACATTTAAATGTGACATTGATTGTATCCATTCTTTCTCCAGCAGATGTCAGAGGAATCTGAGTCACAGGATTCGTACTAGGAACAACTCCAACTGATCTAAACCAACTCTCTAAAGTTAATCCATCTTGACCAACTACGAACACGAACATAGTCATTGAAATATCAATAACGTTATGTTTTGCTATAGCTGCCCACGGTAAAGTTAATCCCTCTTTCTTTGATTTCGAATACTTGAATATTACATCGATGTAACTCATTATACTTTTACGCATGTCAGCGTTGAACTGTACGGTTATTTCTGTATCCGCGGTGTCGTTTGAATTGTACACAGGTATACCTAGAGATACACCGAGTATGTTCGATGAAGATTTCAACATTTCAAATCTAGCCTCTGGTAAATTTGTAGACTTAAAGTTATTCGTGAACGACGGAATGAATGCTAAATTCGTATCAGTGTAGTACGGTTTAATATTACAATCCAAGTAAATGTATAGATCTCTGTCTAAAATAAGATGATCTTTTAAATCTACGTCCATACACTGATATGACGGATGGTGCCAGTTCTCAGATGAATCTTTTTCGTTACCATTACTGTTCTGATACAAGCACATCTCTGGTCTAGTTAAGAAGAACCAAGTCGTAGACGTACCAGAAACATCCTCATTAGTAGTTTGTTTATATTTTCTAAAACTCCCATACGATGTATTTATGTTCATGGAGAATCTAGATTTAAAGAAGTCTCCTTCTTCTTGTTTATTAGCGTTATCTTTATCTATTGTACTTCTACGTTCCTTGTGAACGTTACCATAATCTTTATCCGGTAAAAGATCCCCACCGTATCCTCTAGCATCTACAGAGAACGAAGTAGGCGTGAATGCTAAAGATTCATCGGTTTTATCTTCTTCGTATTTAAACTTTCCTTCATTAGGATTGTTCTTAGGATTAGAAAAGACTCCGTCTTTGAAAGTAGCTAAATATTGCTTAGCTAATTTCGTGTCGCCGTTGTACATAGCTGTTAAGTATCCTGCAGCGTTTTCATTACCTACAGATTGATTACCGGCGGCTACCATAGCAGCATTGTTCACGTTTCTAGAAATACCTATCACGATGCTCACTTGTGCTGACTTCACGTTAGAGTCTACAGCAGGTACATCATCTCCAGCATAACTATATGATGCGTTACCTCCATAGATGTTGTAATCTTTAACTCTTCTTCTAGCTAATCCAGGCATGTACACTCCATCTGATGTAGAATACAATGTGAATACTTGAGCTAATGTGAATTTTTTTCCATCCAATGAAGCCGCATTAGATAGAACAGCATTAACTGCAGAATCACTACCAACACCATCCAGTGTACCTTTAGATTTTAGGTAAGCGTACTTTGCGGCTTGATGTTTAGTGATAGCTGCACGCATTGTTGCAAAATTTGTACCTGTAGCGAATACCTTGAATCCTACAGACATATTGTAACAGAACTCTGCTAATCCGAAGAATTCATGATCGTGCATCGTGTATACCCAAGTAGGGTAATTCTTTTTAATAATTTCCCATAACGGAGTACACACGCTTTTGTAGAAGTATTGTTCAGCCATAACCTTAGCTTGGGCTCCGGGTGTATTGTTTGCCATATTAACTATAGTTGTATCAGCTTGAACACTGAAATCTGTACTGAGATACTTTTTATTACCTTTTATATTGTAAGTTTGACCAGCTAGGATTGTATGTAGTCCGAATCCGATCGCATACGAACCAGCATCTTTATACGCTGTCAACGTCTTCGTAGATGATAACGAGTTGTATACTGGTGAATTCTCTTCTGACATTAACACTATTAATGCTTTTTCACACCATGGATTAGATGAACGCGAAGCAGTCTCCCCACTGTATAATGTTTTGAATTTCTCTAATGACGCCATTGAATGTTACCTCCTTAATGAGCTAAACGACTCCCGAAGGAGTCATTTTTACTCGTATGTATCATTGTTACCAGATGACGATCTACCTTGTGAAGCTCTAAGGACATCAGTCATATCTTTTTCCAAATGGAAACTTATTCCTTTTCTTTCTTGTCTGACGTTTCTTCCTTGAATCTTTACGATTACGGCGTCCACATAATTTATACGTTCGTCAATAAGTTCCATTAAGTCTTCATCTTCTAAAGACTTAGCGTTTTCTCTAGTTTTTATAATCTCAGCTTTTAAAGCATGAGCTTTTCTTATTAGATTATTCTTTTCTATAACTGTCAATAATTCCGTAGTACCGGATTCAACTAAAGAAATATCTTTGCTTATTTCGTTCAATAAAAGATGATACTTCTTTCTCTTTCTATCTATATTGAAATTTCTAGCTTTGTACTTTATAGATTCTAATCTACCCATTTTCTCTTCTTTCTCTGTAGGATCGTTTATACTCTCAGATAAGTACATAGCACAATAATCACCTATTGCAGATGCGTCGATGTTGCCATCTATGAAGTCCTGCATAGTCGCGTTTTCACGAATATTGAATTCCACTTTTTCACGTTTCTCAGAAGGGTCTGCTTCTGCTGCCATAACTCTTTCGTTTCCTATTACATTCCCACGGAGCACCATGTTGACACTCGCATCAGTTATAACCATGTCATTCAATTCGGCTACAGCATCGAACAATTCCATATTGTTCAGAGAAGCTCTATACATCACCTGCATCAATACAGAAATTAAATGAGTATCTTTAATTAAAGAGGATTGTGCTCTTTGAAGAACCGCACCGAGTGTATCTCCTACAGCGTAACCGTGTAACATGCCGTTCATAAAATTACTCATTGTTGGGAGATTCAATACACTGTAACCAGGTCTACAAGTTATGTCCGGATATATTTTCAGATATGCAGCAAACATAGCTAAAGATTTCTTAAACGCAATATACGGTCTTTTAGAGAAAGCTATATTTGATGATGTATTAATTATTTCGTCTAAGTTAACGGACGCTGCACTCAAGTATCTATTCATACGCGTACGCATATGATCACTCGATAAGAAAGATATAACTTCTCTCTTTCTAGCATTTAGTGTTGCCATGTAATCAGAAATCTTCAACGTATTTAACAACGCTGACGTCATCACGAAATCTTCCTGATTATCCTTTATAAAAGATATTATGTCTTCAGAATCATCAGACATATGGAACAATGCATTGTTCATTTCTATCTCTAATTTAACTTTCACTAAATCAGATATTTCTAAATTTACAGTTATGTCATCCCATGTTCTGACTTTTATTGATGAATCTGTCAGTCTTATATTTTTTGCTATCTTTGACATATTACTGTATGCGTCGTACCTATTAAGTTCTGTTGCTTCTCTGATGAGACGTCTAACATTATCCGGACTATATCCGTAATCGTTTTCTGAATTTTCAGAAAACATATTTAAAATAGACATGGATTCGCTGGAAACGAAACCGTAATGATATTCGTTTATAGGAATATCTATGTTTACCGGTTCATTCGATTCTTCTATACGTTTTAATACGTTCTCTGTTCTTGGATGCGGAAAAACTATAAGTTTACTTAAAAGCACGTCAATTCTACTATCTTTGTTGCTATCAGCATACTCTTTTAAAGCTGCATCGTTGTTCATTACTTCAATAATTATTAGTTTTATAAAATTATTAAAATTCATAATCTACCCTCCAACCTTCATTATATTTCTTCTTATAATAATGTTAGAAGAACATTAATCTATAAAGAATATCATAATAGAGGAGGATAATAATGAATAAGTTACTTGAGGTTATAATATTTAATACTATGTACGCTGGATTAGAACGTAGTGATTTTCTCGTACAAGATATAAAGGAACACGTATGCGGTGGTTCTAGATCCATTGAAGAGACTCCAAGATTGTATACGGATTACAACGAATTAAGAGAAGATTTATTAGCACACGTTACTGTTCCTTACGAGATTCATGAGTGCATACTAGATAACGGAAACGTGATGTTCGCATTGACGATGTATGTTAAAGGAACTCCATTCGTAGCAATACCATTGAGATCAGTTCAAGATGGAACAATCGACTTATGCGTTCCTGAGGACATTTCTGCTTGTCAAACATGTGGATACAAAGTTGTACGCAGCAATGAGTGGGATGAGTACATCGGTGAACTCGACACGGAAGAGAAAAAAGAAGCACTTCTTTCTTCAAAAGAAGTATTTCAGAACATACGTAAAGCAGAAGACGAACTAGTTAGATTCATTGATGCTGAAACATATGTTCAGAAGTTCAAAGAAAAAACCGGTGAAGAAATAGATGCACAAGAATTAACGAAGGATACAAATGTAGGAATAGCTATGAAGCAGATGTCGAATGGCGGATACGGTGTCATGAGGTATTCCACTGCTCTAGGAAAGATAGATGTTTCAGATTTTAATTGTGATAATGACGGAGTTTACACTGATATACTTTTAGCATGTAATAATAAATCTAAGAACGTTAACGTTTTGGAATGCGTGAAGAATGATATCTTAGAAGAATTTTTTATTGCTGACAAAACTTCATTGACACGAAAAATAAAAAGCATGTACATTCAGGAGAGTGTAGCTAGAACCCTGAAAAAGAATACAGTTGACAAAGTTAATTCGGTTAAAGTTGAACGTGGTATAGACAAAGCTACGAACATAGAAGACAACGCTCACGAGGTGGCGGCGTTACCAGTAAAAGCTTCTCAAGACATAAAAGGAATGAACAGGAGAATACGTGGACTGATAGCTCACGTTAAACGTGCCAATGACGATGATCTTAGAGAGAAAGTTTACAACGATGAGTTCGTTCCTATATTCGATGACTTCTTCGAATTATTTTTATCGGTTGGTGTGACGTACGGTGTAGTAGCATTAAACATGCTGAATCCACTAATGGGTGCACTTCTAGGAATAGCAACATTCATAGTTTCACATTGGAAACAAGGCATTGATAGACGTAGAATAAACGAAATATTAGACGATAAAATTGCACTGCTTGAAGAAGAAATAGAAGACGCTAGAAACGAGAATGACTTCGCCACAAAAAGACAACTCATTCAAATCAAGAAACAACTTGAACGTAGAAGAGCTAAGATGATCGCTGGCGGAAGTAAAGCCGCTAGATAAGGAGGAGTATAATGTTTCATATAGTTAAGAATAAGAAAGTAGATGAAGACTTAATAATTTTAGAAGAAGAAAACACTGATAATTTATCGAACAACATAGACGATGCTCCAGTATTCGACTTCGAAAACGTGAAGTTCGGATTCGATGCTCTTGAGGATTCTTTAGAAGAATACGAGTATGGTACTGTCGGAGAATACGACGAAGAGTGGACTCATGAAACTAAGGAGAACACTACGAACTACGTAAAAGAAGTGAAAGAAGTCATGTCCGATGAAGAAATCGAGGAACTATGTGCTAGGTTCTTAGTTATACAGGGTAGAAAGACTAACGGTTTCAAAGAGATTTCAGGAATGGCTAAAGACTTCGCTAAAGCTGTGAAGTTAGCAAAAGATAAACATGGTTCATGGTTGAATGATACGGATACGGATGATGAGAAGAAAGACGACGTTCGTATGTTGACGAAGACTGAAGCTATACATATAATAGACATTACCTTGGCTGAAAAGTTACCCATTTACACCCTTGCACTAGAAAACTTTAAAAGAGATAGTAAGCGAACAATTTCATTCATGGTAATAGGAACGATAGTTATTTCTTTATTATGTATGATTGGGTTGATTGTACTTCTACCTGTCACGGTTGTGATGGGTACGTTCTCCGGAATAGGAAACGTATTAGCACTCATTCGTGACATGAAGCGTACACGTTTAGTCATAGTTAAAGAAATAGACAGGTTACAGAAAACTATAGCTTCATTAGATAAAGAAAAAGATGCTGAGAAAATAAGAGAATTAACTGAAGTATTGGCTGTTCTTATGAGGAGTAGCGGATACGATGAGAAGGATCCTAAGTGGAAGAAACTCAGGAATCCTGAAGTCGTAAAGAAAATAATGGAATCTATACAATACTTCGGAGGAGATGTCTACGGTATCGATGAAATCAATATAAACATATTAGAGGCTGAAGCAGACGAGGGTCTGGATAGTTCGACGGAAGACACTGAGAAAGAATTAGAAACAGACGACAAAGAAGAAGAAAATCCAACTGACAAATCACAGGATGAGAATACTGATGATAACGATGACAGCTACGGAGGAGTCACACCTGAGGACCTAAACTCCGAAACAGAAGGATCGCCGACGTTCAAAGATGACGGAGGAGAAGATGAAAAACACATCAAATTGACTTTTGCATTGAATCAGCTTGATGAGCTTCAAACGAAGTACACTCATCTTTATAAGACGTTCATACTTAGTGACAGTTACAATGTCATCATCAACGATGAGAAAAATTCTCATAAGAACTCTCTAGAATTACTTGTCGGAGAATTTAAAATGGCATTGCAATCTTTGAACGACTACATTTTAGCCGGAGATAGAAGCGCATATTCTATCGTGGCTTTAAAATTGAGTTCTTTTAAAATGATTTTATCTGAAATAGACAGACTCATACTCGGAGTAATAAAGAAGGACTTACAAGAAGAAGAAAAATTAAATAAATAAAATGGATCCTTCGGGATCCATTTATGCTTCGTCACGATTCTAACATAATAGTATATTATATAAAATCAAGGAGGAAAAAAGATGATAGGATTAAGAGATAGCATCAGCGGTTATCAAGCCGCTGGTAAGCATGCCGGTAAAGAACTTCAAAAAGTATGGGGAACGAAGTTTGACCCTACTATAAAAGAAAACTTAAAAAATGCATTAATCGGAAATGTTCCAACAGATATTAGTGAAAGTGCTAAAGTAGCTGCTACATTAAGATCAGAAGGTGACAGTTCTAAAGCTCACATTTTGTACAAAAATGAGCAAATGTTAGAAGCTGGAAAATATCTTGTTGATGTTTTCACTCAACACATTGATCTTATAGAATCAATGGCTAACTCAACTGGAGCTTTAGAGTTAAACAGAGCAGTAGTTTTACCTACGTTAATGACAACGTATTTGAGTTCAAGCGGTAAAGATAAAATGCCGTACAGAACTACAAACACAGAAGACGTAAAAAGAAAAGCAAAAGTTGTATATTACCACTTCGGTGATAAAGTTTACAGTTCAGCTGAAACTTTTAGAAATGCAGCAATATTAGCAAAAGCATCAAATGATGCTAGAAATGCTAAAAAGGTGTTCATTGACTTAACTAAAGTTGTAGATGGAGAAATCTCTTTCGAAGCTAACAAAGTTATCAATGTTACAGCTAATGCAGCTAAGACTATAATAAATTCTAAAGGTTATCAAGGTTACACTGTAGCAGAAACTACAGAATTAGTAGCTGGATTAACTTTAAAATCTCAAGCTAAAGTAACTCACCTTAAATACACTGATGGAACAACTGAAATAATTGTTGCTTCTGGTCACGATGTTCATGGTAAAATGTTTGAATTAGGTGGTTATAATAAATTAATAAACATGAAAGGTATAGAATCGCCTTTCGGAAAAACTGGTAACTTCATCGCTGAATACGATGCAGAAAACAAATCATTCACTGCATCTGCAACTACTTGGGGATTAGTTGGGTTCGTATTAGAAATAACACCAACAATCTGGCAAGAAGGAGCAGGAGTTGAAGCGTCGGCAGCTGAACCTGAAGTGAAAATAGAATTCATTGATAGAAAAATAACTAAGAAATGTATTTCTACATACACATACAATCCAGAAACAAAAATTCTTTGGGAAGATCTTGCAGGTTTAGATATTTTAAATGAAACTATGTTAGCATTCCAAGAATACAAAATCAATCACAAAGATGCGGCTGTATTCAAAGATATCAAAGACAGTTTATCTATTTTAAGAGAGTTATATGAAATAACTGGAAACGATAGCTCAGTTAATACTACTATCAACGGTGCTATCACTAATGGTTATATTCAAACTAGCTTAGATTATGATGCTGCAACTGAGAAAACTAGATACTTACAAGACAGACAACCGGCTAAGTTCGAAAAAGTAACTGAGCACATGGGTTACTGTTCATTATACTTCAGAAAGTTCACACATGCTTCTAGCATAGTTACTAACTGGGGTATGAATTCATCAGCAGCTATCTTCATATCTAAACAACAAGGAGCTATCAGTTCTGAAAGTTCATTAGGTGGAGTTAAACCAATTAATACCGTTTACTACTTCGAGCACGGAGGAGTACCTATGAAAGTTGTAATCTCTGAAAGAGAAGACGACTACGTAATGCCTAAGAAAGGTGCTACAGATAAAGGTGTAGTAATGAATGGATACCCATTATTCAATGACGAAAACATTGAATCGAAAGCATTCTACCAATGGTATGTATGGCAACAATTCGAAAAACCTGATTACAGATTAAGTTCTAATCCATTACAAATGGCTATGATAGACATCGATAACTACGATGTATTAACATACGGTCACATGGGTGCAGAAATAAAATTATCAAACTTACACATTTAATATTAATACATGTATCCTTCGGGATACATGTTTCTTTCCACTTTTTGAACATTGATGTATTAAATAATAAAGAGGAGGATTAACAATGAAAGAACTGGACTTTAAAGTCATAGTGGATTTATCTGGGTTATCTATTGCAGAGAGTGTATTAGATAAAGGTCCAATTGATAGAAATTCTATAAAGAAAAGAATAGATTCAGACGGAACACCTAGATACACACTAAAGATGACTGGTACAACTATAGCAAAGACTAGTGTGAATGGATTGTTTTTGAGCGAACCTGAAATCGATAATATGGTAGCTGGTCCATTTGTACAAAAAAGATTAAAAAACAATGCATTGTATTGCGAAATGAATCACCCAGCTTCTAAAGATCCATTAGTACTAAGATCTATCAATCAAAATAATCTTAGTCACAGAATACTGGAATTCTTTAAAGAACAACAGGGTGATTACAAAGCTTTATGTTTCATAATGGAAACTACGAAGCAACAAGCTGGTAAGAACTTAGCATACATGATAGAGGATGATGCTAGTATAGCCGTTTCATTAAGAGCACATGCTACAGCTATGCGTGCTCCTAATGGTGAAATAATGAAGAACATTCATTACACATCATACGACGCTGTTTGGATACCTTCTAATGAAGCGAGCTGGAGTGGACTTCCTTCGAAGATGAACATGCAGATAGCCGAAAGCATAAACACAGATTTAGCTCACGCGATGGGTGCTACTGTCGAAGACATAACAAAATTCAAAATGAATTCTTTAATGCACCTAGAAGAATTAAACAAGAAAAACATAAAAAGAATAAATCTTTTAGAATCATACCTCATAAATGGAGGAGATGGTTGTAAAATCATAGATTTAGGAAGTAAAGGTAACACTAGTATTCAAGAGAGCATCATGAATATATCTGAAAGTGCCGGAATTGATTTTGGTACAGGTGAGCACGATTACATCATAATCAATGAAAGCTTAGGGACTGCCATATTCGCAAACGGTGAAATTAGAGCTGAAGCTAAACTAGCTAAGTCTATGATTTCTGACATCATGCAAAGTACTAAAAAGAAACTATTCTTGTAGTATAAAGGATCGGAGGAAAAATATGGTTAATATAAATCAGATAGTGGATGAAGTCATGAACCTAGCCGGAATGAAGAATGACTTCGTGTACTATTCTATGACACCATTCGATATTCAAGAATACATTCTAGATCACACTTTACCGGAATACAGCAGAATACTACCTTACGTAGAAGAGATGTTAGTGTCGTTCAGACCAGAGGATATTCTTGAGAATGATGACCTTAAGAACACAGGACCTTCTAAAGTAGTGTATGCTATTCCTAAAGAATTACGTGAAATAGCTAGGAACGGAATGAGTATATATAGTATCGGTCACATAGAAGAAGTACCGGGAGCATCCACGATTGGAACAGGTATTCCAGGAGGGTTAGGATTACTCAACTATACTTCTTTAGATTCAACTTCTTTAAATATACCTGTTCAAGGATACAGAATGATGAACGCAGCTTTCGCTGTTCCTAAATATACGTGTTCGTTTCAAGCTCCGAATAAGCTCGTAGTGGACAACGGTTACGGTATAATGAACTCTAAAAATAAGTATAAGATTAGAGTTTCCTTCATGCATCCTAGAAATCTTAAAACATTAACTGGAGGTCAATACGCCACGTTCAGACAACTCGCGTATTACGATATAGTAAGCTATATTCTAGATAATGAGTTGAAGTATATGGATCAGATAAACTTAGGAAATTCTACAACTGACTTGAAATTGGCATTGTATGAAGACGTACAAAGTGAACGTTTAAAGTTTTTAGAAGATCTAAGAAGCAAGAAAGTATATGACTCAGCGATGAGTTTCATAACAGCATTGTAGAGGAGCCCCTAGGGGCTCCATTCTACACAGGCTCTAATTCATAAGTATCAATATTATATCTTGATATCAACTGAAGGTCCTCTTGTGAATCTTCAGGGGACATCTCTTGATAAATATCAATATACTCTGTAGAAGACGATTCGTATTTAAAATGTATAGTCGGGTCTTTAAAGAAAGCTTCCCAAATTAATTCATCCATTTTAGTCTCTATGACCAGAGTGCTCTTCTTAAGAACTTTAATATTCATGTACTCCAGAATACCACATGTATGAAGTATCCCTCCTTTAAATGAAAAACCTACATCTAATAACATTATTCCTCCTCTGCTACCCAGAACTGATATCTAACTGACATCTTGTGTCTGAGTGTACCTTTCTCTAGAACCAGTGTTCCTGAAAGTATTTTGTTTTGAATCGGTTCAACGTAATCCGCATAAAGCCCCTTGTAACTCCAAGCTCCATTCATGTACGCGTAGTATGTGGTGTTAGAACTATGATCAGTGTCGATGTCTACTTTACACAAATTACCGGTTGCAGGCTTAGTGTAATTTGTTTTTATTTCTAAGTCAACAGTGTCCACTGTAGTAGATAATATCACAGGTATAAGTTTAGACACTTGAGTGTATTCAACGTACGCTCCTTTGTCAGTCCACCCAGTTGTTCCATCATACACCCACCAATGTGTATCTGACGTAGTCTTAACAGCGTAATTCACTTGAGGTTCAATGTATTTCTCAGTGAATTGTAAATATGTGTCAGCTTGACCCCTCACGTTCCATGGTCCTGCTAAAGAACCGAAATCAGTCCAAACACCACCAATCTTTATGTAAATTATATTATTCGTAGTCTCTATAGAGACAGAATAATCTGCTGCTGCTGATTGATTAGATTCAATCGATGCCTTAGTAGCGTAATCCGTTACTCTAGTTAGACCACTACTACCAGTGCTAGTTAAGAACACCCATGCGCCGTTTCTTCTATAATAATACGTCATAAGTCCGCCTTTGTTCTCATCTGATGTAATTTTCATCAAAGAACCGTTGGCAGGTACACCGTAGTACTTATTTATTTCGGTCTGATTAGCTACAGGTGCCATCCAAGTATAATCTATATAATCATCTAGATAAATCCATTTACCAGATTTACCAGTTGCATCTAAAACGGAAGCATTGTAGTAATATCTAGTGGTCTTAGCTACTCCATTAGAATCAGTATGTGAATTATCGGCACTGACTATTATTGTGTTATTTGTAACAGGAGAGAAGTAGTTAGCTTTCATGACTGATACTGTTCCAACAGAAGTCAACCATGTGTCCGGCTGAACACTAGAATCCAATGCTTCGGAAGTTTGAGTAACGTGTAATTGAATATTACTATCCGCATCATTCATTAATTCATAAACGAATCCACCATTCTCAGCAACGTTTTCAGGATACAAACCACTAGATGTACTAGCATTAGAACCAAACGTAGTTAGTGTTACGTATGGTATAGTATCAGGCTTAAATCCTCCAGAACTTTTCGAAACGCACTCTATAGAGTAATACTTGTCTTGATCTACCTGAGTTGTACTAAAGTCACTAACGTAACCAGATGTAGATACCGCTGTTTTAAACAACGCAGTTTTATTTAATGCCGTTAACGTATCTTTAGATATTTTGGCAGTATTCCATTCAGCTACAATCGGAGATGCGAACTGAATATCCATTCCGCAAACATTCATATTGAAAGTATACGAGTTTATTGATTCAGTACTTGCCGCGTGATACGCCATTACTGTGTTTTTCAATTCCAAAACCTTTGTCGCTGTTCCGTATGTATTTATATCGTAAATACCACGGATACCAGTCGCGTCTTGGAATGCACTGTTCTCGTCTCCTAAGAATGTCACTAACAGATACCATTTATCCGTTTCTAGAGAATTCCATTGAGCCTTCGTTAAATCAGTATCCTTCAACATGTAGTATTTACCTGAAGAAGAACTAACAGCTGACCATAACGTGGAAGACGTAGACTTAGAGTACGCAACGTAAGCTTCCATTAACCCTGTACTCCTATATGTGCTAGAATACTTCTTAGTTATCTTGAAATACGTAGCGAACACCATACCTTTAGCACGATTAAAGTCAGATATATCCATAGTAAACGCATGTGTATTAACTTTTTGTCCTGTATTTATTGCAAGGTTCAAACCTACTCCAGTAGAATACTCAAATGAGTTAACTTGTAGAACTGTTTCCACATCTCTAGTTAAAGCATCTGTAAAGAACGGACCTGATACACTTTTTATTTCTGTTAATGATCCGCTTTTAGCGTATACAGAGGCTGTAGAAGCATTCGGAGTCACGGTTACTTTTCTTCCTGTACCATAATCATATAAATCTTCAATATTGATTAGTACTGGATTAGATGCTATGTCTTCGAAAGAAAACGCATTCGTGAACTTTCTTTTATATATTATGGATGTACCGGAACCATCAATATAATCTAGCTCCGCGTACTTGTCTGCCATCTCGTAGGCTGATCCGGTCTCAACCACGGTATACGTAGAAGTTGTTGCGTCGTCGTACTCTCTCAATTCGAATGTAAACTGAGTACCGAACACGAATCCTTCCATTGCTTCTTTATTAATTTTTGGCATACTTATTTTCTCTAAGTCAGTCATTCTACTCATTACGTTGAATAAAGCGACTCCTCCTCCTAAATCTTTAACCTTAAACTTCATTGTACCTTCCCAATACTCCAAGAACGAGGTCCCAGCAGTTACAGTTTTATCGTAATTACGTTCATCGTATCCGATACCTTTAACTGTAGGAGTCACTGTAGAATCAAATTGAATAGTAGTTTCATAATATCCTAATATTTGAGGAGTACTCTTTCTAGCTGCTTCAGCTGCTTGTTCTTGTAAGTATACTTGGTAATCGTACTTTTGTCTGAAATCAACAAATGCTTGATACGCTGCATTTACAGCCGCCGATGTAGCAACAGTAGTAGTAGAATCCAAAGTCACAGATGACGATAATGCGTAATTCAAATCTAAATCATTCAACATTTCGTACAAGAAAGGAGCACCGAACACGGAAGCTGTCTCTGTTGGAGCAGAATCTGGCATCGAATTATACACTTTCACTGTACCGAATGAAGTAGATGTTGCTGGATTAATAGTCATGGTTACTTCTTTGGAACCCTCGTCTCCGAAGAATTCTACAGAGCCAGTTACTGATCCAGTGAATAACAACTTGATAGCTTGTGACAACTTGTTAGCCGAAGAAGCCGTACCGATAATGTTATTTGCTTCGATGTCAGCCATCTCAATGTCGTATATGCTGTTTGGATCTCTGGCTGATGTTCTAGCGTGAACGAACTTGAAACGTCCATCTGTCTTATCATAAATAACAAATGCATCTTTCGCTGCAGTCCCTGAAGCACTAGATACACCTTTTATGAGTTTGACACCGACGTATCTGTATGTGGCATCGTTACCAACACCGATGTCCATTATGACGTCTTTAACGTTGAGTTGTTTTGTGTTCTGGTTCTCAGTTGTTCCCGACGAAATTAGATCACCGAGTATAGTCACTGTACCGTCTACAATCAAGTTTTTCTTAATATGCAGACCGCCGGCCATTATTTCTGTACCTACGTTTGTCTTGTTCACATAAGCTGAAGCTATCTCTGTTTTGTTGTAATACAATTCTGCTATTTCAGGATTAACGTCTTTAGTTGTTATTTCTATGACATGTCCGTATCCGTCAGTTTTAACAGATTGAATAACCATGACTTTACCAACTTGATACGAGATACTCACTGATGCGTCGTCTACCTTCGCATGCTTCACATATATTTTATTTTCAGAATCTAACCCTATAGTTATTTTTTCTTTCTCATCAGCTACCAAACTCAAAGTATCAGCGTTCGAGGTAGGTGAAACTGAGACCACGTTCGTTGCTCCACTTGCATCAATATTTGTCACATTGATTTTACTGAATGTACGAAGTGCTGCTATATCATCGTCTATCTTACCAATGAGTTCTAGAGCTCCTGTCCCAGTTATCAATCTGTCAACAAATTTCTCAGCTCTTGTTTCTGATACTGGATTATCCATCGTATTAAGTTCTAATCTAATAACGTCTGTTGAGTTATCGTCTTTATCCGTAAGCAACCTTAAGTTAGAATTTAAACTGAATACCGGATCCAGGTCTAGCGGAGCATTTATTATGTAGTTCAGAAGCGACTCAGCGTCAACTACTCCATTCTGGACTCCGGATGAATTAGTTCTTTTATCTAACACTTCTACGTCTTCAGCTAAAGTCTTTCTAGATATTCTCTTAAGAATAACTTTCTTCTCCGTAGCTACTCCTTCTTTTTCTTCAGCGTCATCGTATTCTCTTTCAATGAGTATATCGTGTACTGATACTGTCTCCATAGAGTTCGTCAGAGGAGTACTTTTGCTTAGAAGAATATGTGTCATGTTTTCTAATTCTGATTTTGTTTCCGGAATAACATCCAGAACTCTATTCTTTTTAAGATAATTAAGAAATCTTCTGTAAGTTTCTCCTTTAAGGAGTACTTCCTTCGTAGTTCCTGATTTCTCATCCGTAATTACAACGTACGCTTCTCCTGTGGAGTAACGCACGCTCATATTCCCTCGATGTTGTTTTCTTATAGTTCCGCTAGGATCATTATCGAAGTTACTTAAGTTGTACACATGAGCGTTCATTTACTGCCTCCTTTATATGTTATGATTTCCAAATGTAATATTTGAGTTTTAAATTGAATCCGTTAAAATAATGATATCTGTCGTCTAACGAATTCCATTTTTGAATTATACCTCTGTAATTCGACATGTTCAAGTCTGAACCTTTACCCCACTCAACATAATAGAAGTAGTAGTAATTAGGATCAAGATCTATATCGGTATCTACATCGGATACTGTCCATTTATTAATAGTTATTGTTTGTGTGTTCACTACTGGTATAGTCCAATAACGAACTGTACTTCCTATGTCTTCAGCGTCTTGTTTCGATGTAGGGAAACGCGTTGATTTCTTCAGGGATACCTTAACGTACAAGGCACTAGTTACGTTAGACTGACCAGCGTACTGGTATAACGCATTCGTAATAGTTTGACTCATTAAACCTACGAGCTTAGACGTACCTTTAGGTATAGCTTTGTATCCACATCCTAAAGCATACGTCCCGTATCCGAATGTGTAAATAGGTTTACCGTTAGCATCCCATCCAGAAGCGTATCGTGCTGGAGTGTAATGGTTTCTCGTAAACTCGTTCGCATCTGCAACCTCTATTAAACCGATAGGAGCCCATGAACCATTTATCAAACATGCGTAATAGTAATCGTGTTTTGGATGAATATGTCCTCCGTGTTTATTATCCCAGATGAATACTCTGTCTCTAGCGTAGTTACCTTCAACCGCTAAATCCACGTAATATGGTAATTCTATCGCTGATTCCCATGGTTCAGCGTAGTATGTGACGTACTTGACTACCGCTTGTCTATACAAATACAACGGACTACTTCTAGAGAAAGCTTGCGCTGTGTATCCTGAGAAGTGATATTGTCCAACGCCCAATCCCCATGAACCTCTAGGAGGAGACCAGAAGATACTACGAACAAATGCTCCTATTCTTCTAGCCTCATTAGGATTTCCGTCATCGTCCACTCTTCGATGATATACGTTCTTAACTATTCTGTAAGTTTTAGCAGGATCGCATGTCATCCATCCTCCAGTGCTCGTTACCGGAGAAGAACTCCATGTTCGCGTATATGATGCTAATGTGCTCCAAGATGTTCCGCCGTCTGTTGAGACTTGTAAAATGAGTTCAACATACGTGAACCACATTCCAGCGAAGAATATACCCAGATTACCTCCTCCATAGGTCCACCAAACACCATATAAGTAATCTTTAGCAGAATAGTCATTTCTTAAACTGGCTATAGCATCCGGATTTATCCATGCACCGTACGATTTCGAGGAACCTTCTAAAGTAGATTCTGCGAACTGTAGACTTTGTCTCACTCTACCGGCTTGGTATTGTGGATACTCAGTGAAATCTGTCAATTCCATTTCTAGAGGGAAACTTATCTTTTTGAGAGCTCCAATGTACTTCGAATTAAAAATCTCTTTAGAAGAAATTAGATCGTATGCGGCGTACGTGTTTTCTATACCAGCCACTTTAACGAATGATCCTCCTATTCTTCCTGAATCATACATAAACCAGTTATCTCCGCCTAAATGATAGAATTGATTGGCAACTATATAGTCGTCGAAATAACGGTGACCATCCCATAGCGGATACGTGTACTTATCAACATCAGTTCCTTCTAAAGTGACGTTTATAGTTCCGCTCACATTGACTTCATTCGAAGAAATAAACACTGTCATGCTCTCTAATTCACCGAACGCATAATCAGTATCCCACCACTCGTACGTGGTTGCAGCATTACCCATTCTGTTAGCTGTAATATCAAGTCCACCCACAGGATATAATACGACCTTACGGTCACGTGGTTTAGTCGAATATCCGTTATATGTTTTCCAAGGATGCCCCAGAGATAACGTACTCCATGCTAATTTATAAACAGTGCTACCAACTTGGCATAAGTACGTAGCATCGTCGTCTGGATTTATAGAACATCTCACGTTAGAGAATGCTACTACTCCGCGTTTAACGGCGTCTCTTTTAGGAAACCGTATGAAGTCGTATGTATGTGTATTCTTCACACGTAACGCTTCTGATTGTTCCATCCACTTCTTATAGACTTTAGCTATGGTATTTTGAAGATATTCATACAGTAGTTTCGCTGCTCTAGATGTTGCTAGATGTTCTTCTGATTGTAATTCTAGAGAAGAGCTTCTTCTAGAATGATACGCGTCCATGAAGTTAACCACATTGAAGGTTGAAGGAGCATTATATGTTGTTCCTTCGAGTACAGTATCAGCGTCAGCTAACAATGAGAATTTAGTGTTTAAACCTACTAATCCGTATTGCGTCTCGGACGCTTCCTTGACTGTCACAGGTATACTCTTAACTTCAGTATTGTTATCTGTTATCGTGAATGATCCCTCGATGTCTCCAGCGAATTTTATAGTTAAATCTGAATTGAAACCATCGATAACGTCCACTGCTCCAATTATTTTTTTGGCTTCGATATCCGTAGGATGCGAGATGTATAATGCTTCATTATCTGTAGAAAACTTATTTTCCATGAAAACAATGTTATCTGAATCCCTACTATAAAGAACGGATTGATTACTAGATAATTCATTCGTGTAATTTAATTTGTATTCTAGGTTGCTTACTCCACGAACCGCTAATTTACTGAAGAATACTTTAGTAGCATCCGTGACTTGATCTTTAGGAAATGCGATATCTATCATGATATCTAGTTCCAATGTAGTACCGTCAGCTATCGTATTCACATCATAATAAAAACATGAATGAGATTCTGGAGCAATAGAAGAAACGTACGCTGCAGAATACGACTTAGAGAAGTCGGCTATTCTAGTAACTTCACTCATAGCCTTACTACCGTAAACGTTCGTCTTAGTGTTTATAAGATCTGTTTGTGATATTACGTCGGCAGCTATCAACGCTGTATCTATGTACTTTTCTAACGGAGTGTACTTCGTATCAACATATTTAAATAATCCCATTCTAACAACAGTCTTACTGAAAGAAGAGAGCTTCACTCCATCAACAGTGATGTTGTTTAAGTTAACTATTACTTTTAATAAGTTCATTGTAGTTTTACTGAATCTAAAAGAACACAAATAGGTTCTTTGTTCGTATGAATCCGCCGGGTCAGTCCAACCTATAGAGTTGTACGTGATACCGTTATTTCTGCTGACTTCTAAACAATACCCGTTACCACTGCTCGTTGTAGCGGTGTTTATTCCAGAAGTTAAGTACAACATGCTGTTCGTATTAAGGATATTCGTTAAGTTGTCCCATTCTGATGTAGTGAACATGTTCTTTAAGTTATATGACTCTTCCGTAACAACTACATCTCTAGCAGTACCTCTGTACTCTCTAAGAATATCGTAAACATTACACGACATATTTGTCACTGTTACGTTATCTCCGTAGTTTAGATATCTAGGTTCAGAAGTCGGAGTACGTAACAAGTAAATCATGACTCCAACGTATAATTTATCCTTCTTATATAATCCTTTGAAATATTCAACATCGTCATTTAATGCTGAAATAACTGAACTAAAATCTACTCCGACGGTCTCGTCTATTACGGAATACGTATTGTAATGAGTCATAGTCAATGTTTTAGTTGTTAATAGTGTCGCATCTGTAATAGAGAAGTCTCGTATAGCAGTTTCTATTCTAGTGGTTGTGGTTCTACCGAATATATCCGTCACTGAGGACTCTTCACCTAAAGAAGTTATCATGTTACTTAACTTATCTACGTAGAACTCAGCTTTTATAGTGTACTCTTGCATCGAAGGAGTAGCATTTATGTCTTTACGAAACTGAATATTGTCTGCAGTTTCATCCGTGATATAATCTGCCTCCATAGTGAATCTAAGCTTAAAAAGCTTCAAAGGAGTAGTTACTTCTTGAAAATATGATTCGTCAAAAGCAGCCTCTATAGTCACTCCCGAAGTAGAAGTACCGGTTGTACTCGAATATATCATGTCGTCTGTAGCATCTATTCCTATAGCAGATATCGTTTTGACTGTATTCGAAGACGGAGTCAATGTTCTAGACGTACTACCACCTACTGTGGCTCTATAAAAACTTGCATCTGTTTTCTTACCGTAATACCTATTCGCGTATTTTGGAGTGGTTACTGATGTATAAACTGTTCCATCGTGTGCCGCACCGTATAATCCGATATTTTGCACATTGAACGATACACTCCTATTCAACGCCTTAATTTGTTTCTTGTTCAACCTGAACTGAATTCTGACTCTGATTTTATCTACGTCATACGTATTACTAACACCTTGAATGGATGTTGGAGTGATGTATTGGTATTCTAAAGCGTAATCGTACAAACTCACCCACTTCGTAGAATTCAATTTCTTGTACTCTATGTATACGTGTGTAGAAAAGTATTTTGATTCAATATTAAGTATGTTGTTCGTATACAATACTAACTTAATCATATTAGCATTCACTTCAGCTAATGCGACATCGTCTTGTTTACACATCGCTAAAAACATATTCACTTTCGATGCTTTAAGTGTTAATATTCCTTCAGCAATATAGTAATTATTGCTCAGGTCTTCATCGTTCTCATAGTACGCAGGAGAGTACGCTGCAAGTGATTCAGGCGTAAGAACCACAGCCATCACATTGGATGTCATACCCATCGTACCTCCACCGTATTCAAACGTACAACCAGTAAACATATTGTCATCCCAATTCTCTGAGGATTTATACACGTTGTAATTCAGACCGACGAATTCTGCGGAGTTGTCTGTGTTCTCTGAACCTATACTTATTATTGGATCGGTAACATACGTATTCACAGTATTCAATAAAACACGATCACCTTCGACATTCAACCCGCTAACTATTTCAACAGAACCATCGACGAGTAATTCTTCTGTTTGAAGGATACCTTCTAGATCCTGTGTCTCAGTAGTATTCTTATTAAGAATAGATTCATCTATTTGAGCTTTCGTGTAGTAAATTAAGTTTATCTCCTTAGTTACTTCTACGTTTTCACGTGTCACGCTCACAAGATGACCATTACTGTTCATTAGTAAACCCTTCGTCATGTAAATAGCTTCCTTTGATGCTTGAGTATTATTGCTCTCAAGAACTCCGAAGTTTCTGTGTTGTATGTAAATTGTACGTGTTAATGGATCGACGTTACACGTCATGTCTGTATTCGAAGCATCGAATACCATTCCTAACTCGTCGTGGTTTGTTGTGAAACTCACGTATGATTCCGTGCTGGTTCCGTCGGTGTATGTATTGTTTATTTTTACTTTAGAGTACATTCGTAATGCTTCTATGTCAGATTTAAGTTTACCTAATATTTCTATTGCAGCTTTACCAGTCATCAATACATGTATGAACTTACTTGGATCCTTCTCGGAAACAGGGTTATCAATTTTACGTAATCTAAGAACCACTCTGTTTATGCTGGCGTTATTCTCTCCCGACATAAGTCCGATGTTACTCGAATCTTTATCGAAATACTCGTCTAACGTGAATGATGCTGTCAGTATCTCATTTAATAAAGCTTGAGCTGTCATTGATGCGTTCTTGGGATTACTCCTCCACAAATCTTTAACGGCTACATCGGATGCGAGTGTCGCATGTGATATTCTTTTCTTTACTATCTTCTTCAACTCACCGTCGTCCGTGTAGTCTACTTCAGTGATTATATCGTGCACACTGTACACCGTGTTCATCGAAACGTCGTCTTTAATTAATACATTAGTTGAAAAATCCGGAACGTCTTCAAGAATGTTCTTAGAGTATATTCTATTTTCGATTATCATCTTTACGAAATCTCTGTAGGATTGTTCTCTCATAGGATGAACGGTTCCATCCTCGAGAACTACGAATGCTTCATCTTTGACAGCGAACGCTGATCCTGGGCTTTTCTTCAAAGAAGCATCATCTATACCGAATACTCCTTCTAAACTTCCTACTCCCATCGTATTACCTCCTGTTAGTTAGTTTATTTCTTTTCTTTATACATATTAATGTTAAGCTGAATCAAGCTTTTCAAATTTTAACATAATAGTATATTATATAAAATCAAGGAGGAACAAAGATGAGTAAAAGAAGATGGGAAACAATAAATGAATCAATAGACATGTTACAAGGTAACATGGAATCATATGTTTCAGACATGTCTGAAATGGAAGCAGATATAGCTATTTCAGAAGCTTTAGCTTTAGGTGGAGAAAGTAAATATATCATAGCAGATATCATGGAGTCTGTAAAAAGCTTTAATACAATGGCTGACAACAAAGGATTTGGAGGTTTCGAATACTTAAGCGAAGCTGTTGGTGGCGGATTCTTCAAAAAGATATGGGATGCTTTAGTTAGATTCTGGACAACTATAGTAAACTACATCAAAGCTATGTTTTCAAAATTCACTTCATCAGGTGACATTGAGAAAAGAATGAAAGATTTAGAAGCATTATGCGAAGTTCTTAAAGTTAAGAAATTCAAAAAGGATGCTAAATTCAGTTACAAAAACTACGCTATACCGCAAGGTTCAAAAGTTACTTCATTACTTTTAGATCCTAACTTATACATCGGAACATCTTTAAAAGAAGGTGATACTGCAACTACTTTATCAGCTATAACTACAGAAGCAGTTGTCGTTGCTGGCGATTTCAATGAAATACTAAAAGCAGGTAAGTCTGATAATGCAGCTGATAAAACTGCAATAATAGAAGCGACTACTAAAAAATTAGAAGATATCACTAAAGATTTAGGATTCGGAGACAAAGCTGCTGTTAAAGTATTAGTTAAATTATTAGAAAAATCTAATGGTTACGCTGGTATTAAAAAATTAATGGAAGACGACGTTAAAGCAAAAGATGCTAAATCTTTAACAGTGTTATTAAAAGATATCTTAATGCAAGTTTTCAAATCAGACGCACCTACAGTTGATGCTGAAGGAGACGCTATAGTTACTATAGTTTCAGAAATAAAAACAGCTATCAAAGGTTTCGGAGGATTCGCTGGAGGAGAAGATGACAAAAACAAAGCAGCAACTATGCAAGATAGATTCGAAGAAGGAAGAAAAAGAGCACAAGATGTTCTTGACAAATTAAAAGAATCTGCGAACAAAATTGACAACTACTCAAAAACAGCGAACGGTAACGTTGAAAACAGCATAATAAATGAGAAAAATATTACAACTGAAGACAAAGATAGTGACAAAACTATCGAAAAATCAGCTGAATCTGCTGGTAAATTATCTACTGCATTATCAGTAATACAAGTAGCGATGCAAGAAGCATTGACTAAAGGTATGGATGCTGGATTAACTTTATTAAAAGCTATGTTAAAAGAGCTTGAATATAGAGCTAAAGCAATAGACAAATTACCTACTGAAGCAAGAGAAAAAACAATGTAATAATTTAACCACCCCTAGGGGTGGTTATTTTCTATACTCTTCTGGATGTTGTTCTACTTCAACTTCTATGAAAGTTATCATTGCTTCGAAGACAGAACTAAAGCAAGAATCAATTAAAACGAACATAGCCTCCGAATTACGTTTATACGCTCTACGAGCAGCAATGACTGTTCTTGAAGCATTGTCGAAATCAGACTTTATGAAATCTAGAATTGAACTCAAATATGATAGATGTTTCGTATCAATACCTCCACCCATATTCTCGACTTTGTCATCTAACTTCTTTAGCTCTTCTATTATGTCAGTTTTCTTCTGTTGAAGTATTCTTTCATCTTTCTTGTTTATATGTAATCTTCCTAATTCATATATTGAATCGAACACCATTGATTGAAAGTACTCTTTTCTTCCTCTGGTAGCTTCTGTAACTTCTAATATGTTTCCGTTGAATAAACCACGCTTAAAATCACCGTAATCATGAATTTTAAGGTTGCTTACGTATTCGTTTTTATCATTGATAATGTATGAATTATTGAATAATTCGTCACTTAAAAATCTAGTATGTGATATTCTAGATTGTTCATGAATTTTCTTCCACTTCAAGTATTTTTCATCATATATTTCTTCGAATACTCGATCAGATGAAACTGCTAACTTAAACTTATCATTCTCAATATCATCACTCATCTTATTCAATATAGAAATCATACTCTTGAAATCTGAGAATTCGTACCTATCAGCTGCTATCTTTTTAAAATCTTCTACCATTGAAGGACTAAAGTCTACAGCGTATATTCTAGAGTTCATAACATCACTCATGAACGTTATATTTTTTGATAATTCTTCGTTGTATATTCCGAAGTCGAATGTACTCAGTATAACGTCATACACGGTCTTCAATAACCTTTTCATATCTATCACATTTCTATAAACTCTCTTATCTGAAGAAGTATGTTTTTCGAATTTTTCTTCCATCTTCGCACAAGTCTTATTCATAAAACTTTCTATGTACTGAGAATTAAGCATATCTGTAGTACTCGACATCCACTCTTTACGTATTTCTGAACGAGTCTCATTCAGACTTTTTCTTAGTATAACTACGGAATCTAGAGCCTTGAGAGCGTTACCTTCTGAAACAGCATTTAACGTGTTCCTATTAAGACTCACTGAAATATCATTCAACGTAGCTTTACCAGTCACTACTGCTCCGATTGCACGTTGACTGTTCCCTGTATTAGCTACAATAGACGCCACGATTGGTATAGCTAACAATGCATAAATTTTAGAAATCAACATCATTAATAATTTTATTAACTTCGGAATTATAGTTAATAAGAATCCACTTGCTGACTCACTTATATTCAATGTAGTTTTCAACACATCAGAATACGTGGATAACACTTCATATTCGCTAACTAAACACTCTTCTAAAATTTCACGACTATTCTCTTCTATTACTTTACCATTCTTAACTTCTAATATCCTATTCAACAACATCACACCTTCATGCTTGAATACTTCATCAGTAGAACATACGGTTTCAACAGCTTCGTATATGTGATAGTCTCCTTCTCTAGATATACAATCCATTATATTCGTATTAAACTCTCCATTCATCACGTATTTTAAATCAGGTTTATCAGATAAATAATACATATCAAATCTCCTTTCTATTATTTAGTATATTTAATATAATGTTGAAGAAGTTAACATTAATATATTAAATAAATAACAACAGAGGAGGTATTAATATGGCTGATAATAAAACTGTTAAACCTCGAGGAATATTCAAATCAACAGATGCTCTCAAGGCTAATACACAAAAGCAGAGCGAGAAATGGAATAACTCGAATGTCACACTCAATCAAATGTCACCCGTTATGTCTACGGTTTACGCAGTGAATCTAGAAGCTAGTACAGTGTACAAAGGTACTGAAGACGTTAAAGATATTATCGGTAAAGAATCACCGATTCGGTTTGATAAAGTGTATGATTACAGAATATTAGTAGATAGTGAGATATTCGGACCTGATACTAAGGAAGAATACGGATTTCAAATAGACTCTACACTGAATGTAAACATTGTGCCGGGTTCTGTGAACTTAGAAGATTTATCTATAATCACATTACAAAGTATGCCTGGAATATACTTTAAAATAAACAATTCTAATTTATCTAAAGTACTACCGACAACTTACTCTCAATCTATGTTGTCAGTGATGTTTACATCTGCTGATCCTGAGAGAGTACAATCTTTAGAGAAACAAGTAGTCAATGAATGGACCATGACTAAGTATTCTCAAGGAATGTACGTTTTAAATAATAAAGTTATTGAGAAGAAGAACACATTGATGGATATTGAAGAAGACGTACTAGAGACATTCTTAGCGTTATATTGGAATAAAGATATTCAAAGTGTAACGTATAAGAAAGACAATGTACTCACGTACGATCCTTATTTCGTAAAATTTCTTCATAGGAATAAGGTATTACAAGCTCGAGACATGAAAATATTTAAATTATGTAATTCTACAGAAGTCATGGATGATGAAGATTTTGAATTACATTACAGAAGAAGTATCTTCAGTAAGATAGAGAAAAAGAAAAAGATACTCGGAGGGAAGTCTGAATTCTTCGCGTATTCATACAACACTTATGCAGAGTACATGAAATGGAGTAGATTCTGGGAACTTAAGTTAGATTATAAGATATTCGTTGTGTCGTACACAGAGAGACCTAAAACCATGTCTATAACATTCAACCCGACATCTCTCAATGACAAGAATGACTCTACGTTAGATAACATTATACACGCATATTTGATGAAAGATATAGATGAGATACCAACAGAATTGTTCGATTGTTTATACGACTATTATGATGAACGATCGTACGAAAACATGATTAAATTAGGGTTAAGTATTTATATTTTACACGAAAAAGTGAATGCTTTACATGGTAAAAATATGGATTCTAATATTGTTGAGGAGGTGATCTAGTTGTTTAACTGTAAAATATTAACACCTATGGAAGTTGTTCTAGATATACTAGAGGATGCATTCTACGATAAGATAAATAACATTAAAGTAGAAAACATTAAAGAAGAAGTGGACTTCAATGCATTGAAAGTCACGGATGATTTTGAGTTTTAAAAAAAATAATACGGAGGTATAACTGATGAATATTAAAGTAGTAGTAACGAATAAGATTGAGCTTACGGATGGAAGAAGAGGACCACTGATGACACCATTTGATGCGGATATAGATTTCGTAATAGAAAACATATCTAACGGTGTAAAATTCAAAACAGGTAACAAATTCTTAGATATAGAATTCTTAGAAAAAGTTAAACTTAATGCTGAAAAATCAAAGAAAGATTTAGAAAGCAAATCTGAAGAAGTAGCTGAAACTCCTGTAAAAGAAGTGAAATCTGAAGGTACAAATGAAACTGGAGAAACGCCAACAGAAGAGATAAAAGAAGAAGAAGTAACTGAAACGCCAACAGAAGAGATAAAAGAAGAAGAAACATCTGACGAAGAAGTACAAGCAGATGGTACTAAAAAGAAAAAAAGAAATAGAAATAATTAAAAGAAAAATGGATCCTTCGGGATCCATGTTTATTGACAAAAAGAAAAAGCTCCCGAAGGAGCTTAAACTAATATATGTTTTATTATCTTATTCTCATCGACTTCGCTCATTTCTCCGAAATCTTTACTGGCAGTATTATACCATACACTGAATGAAGTTAATCTATATCTATACTTTTTAACGAATGATCTGTATAAGCTTAGAGGAACATCATCATCCGATAGTATTATGATATCTACATAGTGATACAATAAGGTTAACTTCTTAAGTACTCTGAATATACCCTTCGCATTTAATCCAGCAACGTACATACCATCTCTATTAACTATTTTAACAGCATTAATACGATCGAAATTACCTTCACCTATAACAATAGCTGGCGTATTTAATAAATCGAATTCTCCGTGAACATAGCTGTATTCTTCGTGTTCATCTAAGAAAGCAAATTTAGTTTTACTACTACATAATGTAAATGGTTTATAATCTTTTCTACGAATATTACGTATTTGAAGTTTAGAGTTACTAGCGTTTAAGAAACCAACAGTATTATCTATATCATCTCCGTAATATCCTAGAATGTATTCTTTGACACCTACATCGAATTTATCTCCATTTAAATTTAAGAATTCTCTAACATTGTCTATTATCTTCAGTCTATAGAATTCTGATTCGTGTAAATGCGTTCTCTTCGAAATGTATTCTGATACTTTCGTATTACGTTTATCTGGACCGGGATACTCTAATCCATCTAAGTGTATTTTCACACGTTTAATATTCGAGGATATGGCTGCTGACGTGTATTCAGCTATAAGATCTACGTCGGTTAAACCTAGTGTTATGAAATCCCTAGCATCAGGGAATCTATCCACATCGCATTCTGGCTGAAAGCACATCATGTATATTACATCATCTTCATCTGAAATACGTATATTGAAATGATTATTGTTTGAAGACGAATCACCGCAGAATGGACACGGTAGAGTTATCCATTCTGTAGTTCTTTGTTTCTTTCCTTTCAATTTGTTTATACATATATCCTTTAATGCTTCTTTGAATTTAATCACATCTCATCAGCTCACTTTCATAAGCTCGTAGAAATCTTTTAAGAAACTCATCATTTCCTCGGACACAATTTCTACATCAACATATAATGTTTCGTTTGATATTTCTACATTTTTAGTATATTTGTATTCCAATATACTTATTATTGTATTCATCAATACGTCTTTATTGATATAATTAGCAAATTCTTTATCCATGAATTCTTCTATTTTACTGTATTCGGCTAATGTTCTATTAGAGTTTTTCTCGGCTAAGAGAGCTTCCCTGATACTAGGATACTTCTTCAATAGATCCCATTTTCTAAGAGCTAATATAGCTATCGCGAAGTCTTCCATGTTCATGTACATAAGCGGGTTCCCTACACGTATACCGTAGGCATCTAGGTACATACTCAAAAGAGTCATGTTCAATGTGTTTCTGCTAAGATTTCTAGCAATTTTTTGATCTATTAGATCTTCGTCATCTAACTTCTTTCTTAGTTCATCAATTAAACATATTTTTATTTGCTCGTTGACTCTCTTCTGTTCAGGATTAATTATGTCTTCTTTTTTGAGTAATTTATCTCTTCTAGAAACTTGATCCTCAGCATCAGCGTTATGTTCAGCTATAGAAACAATGACTTCTTCTTTTTTCCTAGGACCATTGTAAGCTACATGCTGTGCCAACGCACGCATGATATATTTACTCACACGATTCATATTGAAACCGAACATATCTAAATCTTTTATGTACACGTACGCTTCTGGGTCACTTTCTCTGACCTTCATTTCATACTTATGATACTTTTGAAGATATGTTTCTATAGTCATACCATTCAGTAGTTCGGGCTTGTATCCGAATGATAAACCTAGTCTGCGTATCGCATCATACAATGCTTCGTATGATGAGAAAACTATTGATGCTTCAGTTGTACCCAATAAACTATGTTTAGCATCTATGAAGTCTAAATTTTGATCTATAGTCTTTTCCATTCTATCCATGAAGAATTTCATGAATTTTTCTTGGAAGTTGTAAACTTCACCATCCCAATTTGGTATCTGTGTATTGCAATACACATACGAACAACGTTGAATAGCTTTTTCAAAGCATTCTATATTGACTTTAGTTTTCAATATATCTAAAGATATAGATTGTCTTTTTATTTTAGCTGGGTTCATTACTCTTTTACAAACCAACCAAATTTGTTTAGATATTACTGAAATCATTAAAACTATACAGATACCAACAGGATCTAATGACGCTTCATAGTTATTTGTGTTATCATCATATACTGCTTCATCGAAATACATGTGTCTAGAGACGTAATCTGCTACATCAGCTAAATAATCGTCTTCAAAGAATGTATCTAGATGTCTCATTATAATATTAGTGACTTCTTCTGTATCTGTATTCTTAGACTTAGACACAGCTCTTAATATGAATTTGCTTATATCTGTATCTATTCCTATAGCAGATATGAGTTTCTGTTCATAACACTTGTCTTTAAAGTTAGAATAAAAATGATTCATGTTATTGATGATTGATTCAGCTGTGGTTGCATAGGATCTAATAACAGAGGAATTGACAAAATTATTCATTCTATATTCTCCAACTATCAGAGTGATACTCTTGTCTTTTATATCACCGTCTGGAGATTTTATTAATGGTCCGGCGAATTCAGGATCTCCAGGTTGCACCACTTTGTCTATGTGTAACTCTTTTTTCTTCATTAATCCCTCCTCTTAGTAAGATCTATAACGATACATTTTTCCAATAACTCATGTGGAGCGTGTGACACTATAAAAATTTGAGGTATTTTTTTCCATGATATACGTGTAACCATATCTATGAAAACACTCTTCATGTTTTTATCTAATGTCGAATCCATCTCGTCTAATCTCAATATTCTATATTTATTAGATGCGATGTATATCAATGGCAGAGTTATAGCTATTGATATTAACTTGTCTTCTCCTTTAGATAGGACCGAACACGATTTTTCTTCGCCGTTGTCTATGACTGGTATAACAAATAGATTACGGTTAGAAGATTCATCATACGTTATCTCTGGTAGTCCTACTTTATATCTACCTATCTTTTGTAGGAACTCATTAGATTCGTCCTTCACATGTATCATATATAATTTGAGATATACCGTTGGGATCTTTTTCGAAAGCACATTTTTAAGTATTTGTGCTTGTTCAGCTTTAACTAATTCTTTTCTATAGTTCTCTGAATTCTCTTTGAATCTTTCAGATTCAACTGTTATTCTAACTAATTCTTCTCTTTTTCTATTTATGAGATTATTTATTGTTATCATTGCTTTATCTAAATCATTCAATTCGGCAGTTATATGGGATGCTTTCTCAGATACCTCATTCATGGTATCTATTATTTCTGACAACTCTCGTAGACGTTTTATTCTATCTACACCTTGGAATCTATAAATTATAGACTCATCAAGTGAGTTGAATGCATATTTATTTATCATATTTTCTGCTTCTATTAACTCTGAGTTCATCATCACTGTATATTCGTTTATAGATGTTTCGAGTTGGTGTATTTTTTTAGAAGTATCATCGTTTGTTAAAATCTGTAATTTAGATTTTAAATCATTTAGTTTATAATGATTTAGTGCATCGTATCTCATGTCTTTTATTTCGTCATCTACACTATCTATCTTTCTAAATAACTTAGACAATGACAATTCTCCTAAGATCTCGTTCTTACACGTATCACATAAATGCCTAGCTTGGCTAACGTACGAATATAAACTTTTCATACGTTTAGTCTTATCTAATTCCATATTCAAGTTTTCAAGAGAGTTAGATATCTCTAACAATCTTTCGTTATTTTTCATTATTATATTTAGTTTATTCTCTATATCTACTTTTTGAGCATACAATGTACACGATTTACAGTTCTCTTTTACCACCATTCTACTCTTAGAAAATATTTCTTTTTCATGATCACTTATGGTTTCATTGTTTAAGTCTGATCTTTCTGTGTACAATTTTCTTATTTTGAAATCTAAATCATCTTCCAGCATATGAAGTTCATTTACATTCTTAACCAGAAGAAGCTCATCAAAAGTTATATCTGGATACATGGTTGCTTTCTGTATAAGAGAGTGTATATCCTGAATCGTATTCAATGCTTCATCTATCACTGATATATCATACTTAGGAGGATTCTCTTCTTTAATCAGAGTTTTAATGTGTCTTATATCCTCCTTTATATTTTCAATTTGATGAGTTTTATCTATTGAACTCAGTGAATCTATTTTCTTTAGCTCTTCATTTAATCCAGCTAATATTTGTTTATAAGAACTCGCTTTAGCCATACTGTTTCTATACGTTTCTTTACATAACTTATACTCAGATACGTAATCATCTACACCGCTACCATCTAAGGACTCATGTAGTTGTTTTAGTTCTTTAAATTCAATCAGATGTGCTTCTTTATCAGCTATAGATACAGATGACACTTTCTCAAAATCTAAAGAGAGCTTCATTTTCTTATTTTGATGTTCCACGTTTTGTTCTCCGTATTGTTGTATATCCAATTGTAACTTATCTATTTCATGCTCGTAATCTACGGACGATATATCGTTCATTATATTTTTTAATTCTTTTATACGACGATTTATCACTTGTAACTCTGCTGTTATTATTTCTTCTTTTTTCTTTATTTCGTCGATATTTTTTAGAATCATTTTTAAGTAATCGTATCTTTCTGTATTGCTACACCGTAAGATATTAAAACTAGAAGAACCGAATTCTACACCGATAGTAGTTATATTTATACTGTCGTAGGTTACACCGAAGTATTTCTCGAACACTTCTTTGAATTGAGAAGTTTGACCATTCACAATCGTATTACTCACTTCATCGTATCTTAACTCATATAAAAACGAAGTTATGTTATGTCTGGATATTCTTTTAAATTTGTTCTTTTCCTCTGATTCTTTTATTTTTTTAGGAGTATAGTAATGTACTACCTTTAGTCCGAAAGACTTATCCTCGGTGTCTCTGAAAATCAATTTCTTCATACCTTCTTTTTGTGGTATGATTGTGGTTACACCGTGAACGCATGGGCGAGGGTCGTGTTCTTGTAAAACTGCTGATTTACCTGAACCATTCGGTCCGGTGAATGCATAGACGTGATAAGGTCTATACATCGCTGAGTAAGTTTCTCCTTTTAATTGTATAAAATTAATAAGTTCTATTTCTTCTATGTATAACATTGCTCTCCTCCAATATAGAATATTATCCTAAGTATTTCGGATCGATGAATGGAGGTACTGACTTAGTTCTAAGAATATTTTTCTTAGTCTGTGATGTTCCAAATATATCAGTGACGTCCATATCTTCTTCGAAGAATATCATTTCTATTCTCGAAGGATCTTTTGATACTTTGAGAGGGTTAAATACGCAGTGTTCAGAATACGTAGATTTTATTGAATCGTAATCTCCTGAACTCATTATATTTAGAAACAGATTGGGTTTAAATGTTGATCGTATTCCTTCAGCCGCTTTCTCTAGATCTTCTTTAGTAGCGTTGAAGTACCTTGAACCTTTAGGCCCTGTAGCTTTAGGTAAATGCATAGCCACGTTACACACAATTTCAGACGCTATCGCATCTACTATGGAACCGTATCTATAGTACTTAAACGGTACCATCTCTTTGTAACCTAAAAGAGTGAGCACCGCATCATATATTAATACTTTATCGAAATCTACTCTAGTTATACTGGCTGGAACACGACTTGAAGATTTGAATTCATCTAAAGTTGCTTTTATCCTGTGGTCATTCCACGCTTCGCTTTTACGCAATACATCTGTTTTAATATCGAAGTGTTGCATCACCTCGAACAAGTTAATAGATGTTCTGTCAAATTCGACTCTGATAACGTTATCATCTCCAACTGCCACGTAATAGTATGGACGTAATATGTGCTTTCTAGATTCATCCATATTAGTATTATTCATAGAGAACCTATTAACTATTACTTTTTTACCCGGAGTAAGAAACGATATCTTACGTATTATTGAATACGTTAGGTAGTACATCTTGTTTCTCATTTCTATGAATGAGTTTCTTATCTCAGGTAATCTGAAATCAACGAATACGCACGACGTCATGTCAGTGTCTCTGCTATATGTAAATTTATTCATGTCTTCTTCTATGATAGTCCAATCATCTTCTAATGAATGTATCACGTTATGATTAGATTGTATAAGACGAGCTTTAGCTATCTCATCTTTATTAATACATCTGTGTTCATTTATAGTCAAACACATTGATAGTTTATAGTATATTGTATCATCAATATTCATCGATATGAACTCTGATGATTTATTTTTAAATTTAACATCCATCATTTCTGTTTCACGATCTTCATTGGTAATAAATGATAATTTAAAAGCACTTATCCTAAACATAGATGAGATGTTATTTAATGACTTAACTATATCTGAGACGATATCTTCCATCTTAGGTGAATAAAACACCGGAGATTTTTTCACGTCTTTTTTATTTTTACAATTCTGTAAAAACAATAATCTACTGCTGATTGTGTTTTCCTTATTATTCATTATTTCCTCCCTGTATTAATAAAAAATAAAGAGCTACTAAACTATAGCTCTTTACCTCACTTCTAATTTGATACTTTCTTAATGTCATCTTTTAAGACATTCAATAATAACATTGAAGGCTTCAAGAATAATGTACCAAACATCAATTCAATGGAGCAGTTATCTACAGTTATTTTCACTGAGATATCGTTTTCCATCTCGTATGATAATAATTGTTTGATATCGTCGAACGCTGATATCATTTCTTTAAGCTTGTTCTCTAACGGTGTTAAGCTATGAGTTTCCTTTTCGCTTCTTTCACCGTTAACGTATAATCCTTTACCAAAAGATTTTCCTACACTCGAACCACTTCCTGATGAAATGATTAGAGCTGGACACATAGGTCTATCTTCATCATATACTAGATCTATGGTGTTCTTTTTAGTGTCTATGGAAGATAGGTTTTCTGCAACTGTTTCAACTGGGACTCTTTTCCTGTAGTTATCCACTATAGTTGTCATGAATCCTTTCATGTCAGTATTTATACCAGACATAAGTGTTCTGATCGCTTTCTCTTCCTTTGCTTTTTTACCTGTTCTAGAAAAAGGAACATCATCGTCATCGTCGTCATCCTTGAATCTTGAAGAACTTCTTTTTTTCTTTTTAAATACTGATTCAGTATCATCATCTTCAAATCTTGAAGACCCTTTTCTTTTACTATCAAATATACCCATGTTTTTCCTCCTGTTGGTTTAATTTTTTATTCGTTACAAAATGATAATATATAACAAGTTATATATTTATTTTTTCTTGTATCTCTTTTAGTTCGCCGTTTTTGTCTCTGTAACTTACGGTCATATATACTCCTTCTGAATACTGTTCTAGTATTTTTAACTTAGAGTACAACGATGATTTGTCTTCTTTTTCGGAAGACATCCCTCGAACCTTACTATATAATTGTGTCAAACGAGATCTATGTGTTTCGTTCTCTACAAAGTGAGAAGTATCATTTAATAAACTTTTCAACAAACGCAATACCCCATTATCCTTTGGATCGTATTTCACCTCAGACGAGTATACATCTAACACGATGTCTTCTTCTTTATTTCCTATGTATGAATAAGACGACAGTTCATATTTGTATTCATCGAATATGTCTTCATCTACGTAAACGCCGCCGTGAGCATTGATAAATTTAGTATCAGTACTAGGCATCGTGTGGAACTTCATATTTCTCAACGTATCGTCTACTAACACGTCCGGAACTATTAATGTTTTTATATCCTCACCTTCATATATTAAAGAGTACACCGATAGAAGATCTTCTCTTATTACTTCTTTAATAACTTTGTTCAACAATAAGTCTCTGTTTTCTTTTCCTGGAATAACATCACTTATACTTACATTCTTTTTTAGTAATACCATTTCTTTTTACCTCCTTAATCTAACACAGAACACATGATTATATGCTAACATAGGTCTTATCTTATCCTTCCCTTCTAGTATTCTCATTTCTCTTCTACTGAAAACTGAAGCTTGGTTGGCTTTATCTTTCTCAGAAGATTTAACAGGATTATTAGATACTCTTTGTCCTTTATCTGTCTTCTTATTGTTTCCGTCAGCTCCTTCATCATCTATAGACCTCAATGATTCTTTAGAGTTAGCATCTTGTTTAGCTCTCCCTACGTAAATGTACCCCATCATAGCTTTACCAACGTATACACCGTTTCTATATATTTTCAGTAGTAAATCCTCGGGTGTCTTATATTTTTCAGGATAAGTCGACATTACAAAATCTAAATATTCAGGATAATTACTTATACTGAAATCATAGTTAAACGGATTAGCGTCTAAATAAATTTGTTTCTGTTCTAACAAGAACAACCAAAATGTCGGGTCTTCTTTAAACTTTTCTCGATAAGAGTCTGCGATATTCTTATCGAAAAACATTAGTTTATTTATTACTGCTTCTTCAACTTGCTTTTTAGAAGCTCCTTGTTCTTCTAGACCGTGAAGCATCATGTATGAATAATGCGTCCATGTGTGTTCTGAGCATTGTCCAGTATTCGTTCTATTAGGAACACCTGAATCAGGTTTAACTAAGTCGGCCTTTCTTCCGTGTTCATCTACAAAGAATGGTTTATGCTTTGAACCATCTCCAACTTTAGATACTGTAGTTTTATCACCGTATCCTCCAGATAATTTCTGACCAGGAGCTATAGGAGATTCTTTAAGAAAGTGGAAATTTATTCTTAATCTTTTTAACTCTTGAATACCGTCTCTAAGAGCTGCTCTCTTCACAAATCTATATTCGTAATCGTCTATAAATTTAACGGCACTTACGTCAAGAACATGATCAGATAAAGATAACGATTTTAGAACATCATATATTTCCGTTTGGTATTTCATATCCTTATCCATTAAATCTTTCAAATACGAGTGATTGAAGTTATCGTAGATGTTCATGCTATAATAGATATCCATGTCACCTAAGAAGTAACCAACATCCTTCAAATATATCGGAGATTGTTCACCTGAAAAATGAGCATGAGGTTCTATTAGTGAAGAATAATTCTTATCATTGGAATATGATATACCTAGATTATCTTTCTTAATTCTATTGAATCTCGGGAAAGCTGGATCTAAATCTCTTGAGAAAACTACACTATCATTTAAATCAACTGATATGGTTTGATTATATAGTGCTTTATTTCTCTCAGCAAAGGTATCAGATACTAAAGATGAATCTTCAATTATATCGAGCTCGTTCGTATACAATACTAAAGCATTCTGACCAAGACAAAGCATCCCATCATTAGTGAAAGATGTTGTCTTCTTTATGAAGTCTCCTTCAAATGTCTCATTGTAAATACTTGTTCCTTCTCCGAATGTTATGAAACGTTTATGTTCCATGAAAAATATTTTATTAGCTATCTTGTAAATTACACAGAACCTAGGATCTCCTTCAGCGATATTTCTGTGTATCTTTTTGATAACACGTGTTCCTTTAGGTTTACTAACCTTATAAGGATTGAAGAAATTTAGATCTCTGTTATACGTAGAAACTATTATAGGTCTATCTGGTTCTATTACTGGTACTACAGCCTTATCGAAAGCCACCTTCATAGTACTTCTAGTGTAATCATTATTTTTAACGAATATGTTACTTAAAAGATATCCATGATGTTTTTCAATATCGCATACTTCAGATTCTCTTCTCAGTATTAAATCGAATCCTTTAACGCGATTATCTTCAGTGAATACTAGTTCTCTCATTCATTTCCTCCTGTTAGTCGTATGTGTTCGTCACTATAATATATAATCACATGGGCACGGTTTCACGGGCCGAAAGCCCGTTTAACCACTCTAACCTTCTATAATCTCCGATTCAGATACTATTGGATCAGGAGATAAAACTCTATGCAATCCTAAGTCTTCAGCTATAGTTATTTCCATAGGTGACTCCTCAGTAGGATCCCCTAATGATTTAATAAGATCATTCAAATTCATATTATTTAACATCGTAGAAACGTCAGGTTTAGCTTGTGCTTCTGATATAGAATACATCTTGTCTAATCCCACTTCATTAAACACATTTATCATGAGTATTATATTGAATACTGGATTATCTATTAAATTTGATAATCTAGAAGTACTTATCTTATCTGCGTAACCAGGTAAAATACCTTTGACAAAATCAAAGTTACCTAGTTGCTTATGCCAATAATAGAACAGAGACCATGTGTTATTAAATTTACCTTCACCCATAAAAGCTAATGGTAATGTTTTATCTTTGTACACTTTACTACCTCTAGCTTTCTCAACTAATGTATTGGCTAAGAATATAAAATCATCTCTTTTGTACATATCGTTCAATACGTCTGCTTTAACAGTCGAGTACATTGAATAACTTCTGTTCATCAAGAATCCCATACCATTAGGTACACCTTTCATCTTGAATCCTAGTTTCGAGTTTACACCTTTATACATTTGTAATGTTTGGTGTCCAATAGCATCACCCATATCATTACCAACATGTGCAAGGAAGTAAATCTGAATGTTTGCCTCGTCACAATATTTCAGTAATCCTACGTTGTTAAGCATCGTGGATTTAACTTGAAGTGCTCTCATAGGATCACTCTCTTTAGAACCGTCTTTACCGTCCTTGAAAGATGAAGCCATTTTCTGCTCGTATTTATCTACAGATAAAACAGAGAACGAATCTAAAACTACAAGAGATGGAGCCATAGTATATCTGATTGTGCCATCTGTAGCCATGGTTCTTATAACATAGTCTTTGAAGTTTTTAGTTTTCTCAGAATGTATCTCCATTATTAAAGACACAAAATCTACCGTAGATTGATCAGCTCCTCCACGTATAACTAAACCATTTTCATAATCCCATTGATCCATACCGGTCAAATAAGACATTCTAGGTGCATCCACAGCACCAGGTTCAGCTTGATAATAGTATATTTTACACTTAGGTGTTCCGTCTTTCTTCAAATAATGTTTCAGAGACCTATAAATGTTACCAGCTTCTTGTATAGCATATGTGGTTTTCCCTAACCCAGAGAATCCCATTAATAGTGTATGAACACCATCTTTAGCACCTTTAGGTATACTGTTTATTATTGTGTGTGCTGAGACTAACCTATGTAAAGGGTTGTTCAAATCCAAATTATCTATAGGCTTCTCTAACTTTTCTTTTAAAAGATTAGAAACTTCTTTAGATTCAGCCTCTGTAAAATTAGGCTGTTCATTCACATTACATAGTTTTTTCATTAATTCTTTATCCAACCAACCGAATACAGGTACTATCAAGTCTAAATCTTGAACTGTGAATCCTGTGTTATATGTACCACGATTTATTATAGATGTCGTGTTACTTTCGTTATATTTACTATCTTTCCATAATATCTTACTCATCATTCCTCCTGTAGGTGATGTTTTTTATTTAACGGATACCGTAGAGATTGACAGCTCGTTAAAACGGTATCCTTAGATAACTACTTTTCCTTACAATAATGTTACTTGATATTTGTTTTATATATATCGTAATACGTATTGTATAAGTCGTGAATAGCATCTTTACCATAAACATCAGTGTACGCTTTTATATAAGTTTTCTTCTTAGTCAATATCTCAGATACCTCAACGAATTTTTTAAATTCTTCTTCTACGCTGAAATTCTCATTTCTTTTGGAAGATATTATCGCGTTCATCATATCTTCTCTTAGATCGTATTCGACGCTTAACTCGTGTATATTTTTAGTTTTCTTTGAATCTGTAGTATTTAAAGTTTCAATTGATTCGTGTACATCCACATACGTAACAACATCATCATTTGTATTATTCGTTATTTTCTTTTCTTCAACAGTATACACGTACACAACGAGTAAATGTGCACCCAAAAGGGCGCAACAAAATATCATAAATTGAATAAGAGTTTTTATTTTCTTAGACATTTAAACCTCCATTTATTATACAATTTATTGAAAGCACAACACACTCCGTTTTTAAAAAGAACGTTTATAACCAACACGCCTAGTAAAGTTACACATATATAAAATATAACTTTTGCTAAGAAAGTTAAATGAACGTATCCGAAAAGAGGACCTAATACGTGACTCATGAGAACTTCCTTAAATGAATAAATTGCTACCAGTAAGATTATGTAAAATAGTATGATATACATAACTTTATCCCTCCATTTTTAGATCCATACCAGTGTACATTCCTCTAAGCATGTTGATCTCTTTACGTTTATTGTTATCTATGTCTACAGAATCCATGTCTCCGTATCCATTTTCAATTATACCCTTATACACTTGAGTACGGATATGATCCGAACCTGAACGAACTCTAGCCATTTCTTCTGATAGCTTGTATCTATTAACAGATAAAGCTGCTACAGTTTCCGGTTTAGAGAACTGTGCTCCTTTAGAGTCTCCTGTAACTTGACCGACGGCATTTCTACTAATCGTATCAGATGCAACGTAAGATTCTGATTCGCTACGTTGATGTAACATATTATAAATCATAGGTGCTCCGGGATACGCTTTTGGTGAAACTTTACGAAGTCTAGGCTCAAACACTCTTTCTTGATACACAGCTTTACATTGAACGCATGCATCTCTGAGATTTCTGAACATTATTTCATGATCATATTCTTCCATGTGTAATGTCAATTTAAAATCTGGATTTTTAAGAAGTTTTATAAATTCAGCTTCGTTTATTCCGTCGAAAAATTTTTTATAAATATCAGCATTGAAACCTGTAGGATCAGCTATATTTATGGTCTTCATGAAATCCTTCTTCCATTTTTCAAACTTTTCACTCATTTTGTCAGACCTCCTTATCTTGTTGATATCTGTCGAATTCTAAGAGCTATATATTTATCTAGCACTTTTCTAAACTCTCCAGATTTAGAATTACTAACACCAGCCAACTTAGATATCTTAACGTGAAGACTGGTTATTTCAAAACTTTTTATTGAACCGCTTAATACATCAGAAGCAAAATATTTTTGAACGGTGTAGATGTCATGGGCGTTTCTTTTCTTTATGAATGTATTTATGTATTCCGCTACCAATTTAAAAACATCACCCAACGCATGTTTATATGCTAATTGCATACTTTGGAAAAATACCATTTTAGGATCAGCCATCTTATAAATGACTATGCTGAATGAATATTTTATTTCTTCAGCTTTGAAATCTTCTAGTACCGATACAATTTTATTATGATCGGTGTTTGTTAATATCATCGTGTCTTCTCCAATTATATTCGATTCCTCAAACATAACCTCATTGGAATCGGAGAGTTCGTAATACTTATTACCTATCTTTTTTAGAAGTAGATTGACTCTCGTACTCAGAGAATTGAGAACTTTCAATACGTCGTCATCTGAAGCATTAATCATCTTGGACTTAGAATCTTTAACATGTGTATCGACTGTTATGTTTAAAACTTTACGTATGTTTCCATACTTATATATGTATGAGTTGTTATCCAAGTATTCATTATAAAGTTTATCCATTACAGGTTTCTTAACTCCGTACTTGAAATATTTCCTATACATGGAAGAATATATTATGTATGCTAAAAACTCGTAGTATGAATTCAACATGCGTTCATCATTAGCGGCTGCAAAGAAGAATGAAGTATATGTCGGATTAGTGGAAACTTCAAACGTATGATTTATGTTTTTTGATTCTTTTATGTATTTTTGATAATCGTCTTCTATAAGTTTAACTACACTCATCAGTTTATCTTTATATAATTGTCCGAATGTTGGACAATCAACAAGACCGTTAGAAGCGAAGAAGTCGTTGTATTTCGTGTAGTAGTCCTTCATAAGCTTTATTAATTCGTGATGCGGAGTATTCTTAGCGTTTATAGTAGTTTTAGTATCAAAATACGTTTTTAAGTCTTTACTCATTGTCAGGCACCTCCTTTAACATTATTATTATAATGTTAAAGAATGGACAAAAAATAAACACCCGCGAAGGGTGTTTATTAATATTTATCTGTTTCTGTTTATGATTCTTTGGATCATTCTAGCTTCTGCTGAGTCGTTTCTTCCGAAACCTTTTATTACTCTAGAATGACTATCTCTATCTTGTCCAACGAATCCAGATACTCCAATGAATGGTACTCCTTCATCTCCCATGTTAATTTCATCTGTTAAATTATGCTTAGCTACCGCAAGCATATAACTGATAACAGAATTGAATAATCTCGTAGCAACCACTTGTTGATTGAATAGAGATTCTTTTAAAGTGATATCGTTTACTGCTGCGAATCTTGAAGCAGTGTTATAATCACCTAATGATATCATTGTTTCAAGGTATCCTGTATGATCATTTTGATCAACAGTTAACGTTGAAGATAAAGATACTCCTAACATGTTTATCATGGTATCATACGTTTTCACAACAGTTTCATGAAGGTTGTTAACGTAATCTTTAGCACTAACTGGAAGCCAAACTATTTTCTCTAAGCTAACAGTCCCGTCTTTCTTGATATCTTTTCTGAAGCAATAGCTCCATACTTTGATATCATTTGATCCATATTTTTCATCTTTTTGAAGTTGACACTTCTCATATAAATATGGCTCTAATAATCTAACTACGATGTCTCCACCTTTATTAGATGGTTTCACACACAAATAAGAATTTGAAGATAACATCTCCATGATTCTATTCTCTTTTTTGTGTTTCTCTACCTCTTCCATCGCTAATGCAGAATAACCAAGTATATCTGCTGCTTGCAATTTTTCTTCGATTTTTGTTGACATTTTGTTTCCTCCTTATTTTTTGATTTACATTATAATGTTAACCAATATGCTTAATATTTGCACAGGTTACATTTAAATAATATATAATCAGTTTATTATTTATTTATGTTCAATTTAAACTGCTTTATTTTCTTTTTTGTTTCAGCATCTATGTCTTTAGTGAAAGCTTTCTCTATCTTAGCATCTATTACTTTCTTTTTAGATATGATAGAAGATGTATACAAGTTATACACGTTTTTAACTATAGACGGATTGAAGTTATCTATTGATCCGGAGTAGACAGTATTAGAACGCTTAAGTATTCTTTTTCTGAAGTCCTCAGGTGTGATGAAATAATCTTCTTTTTCAATCGTAGACTCGTTTATAGATGTACCTGTTATTATGTAATTTATAAATTCTGAACAAACGAACCCGTTAGGTTCATCCTTAGTTTTATACATAGCTCTGAAAGGAGCAGTGAATAATTTTTTAAATGAATAATAGTAATCATTGTTATGTGCTTTGTGGAACTCTAGTGTTGTTTTAATTTTAGCGTAGTCCTCTAAAGACACATCAGTAAAGTGTACAGCTATATTCTTTGGTTTTCTTATGTTGCAGAAATCGAACCAGTTCTCTACGACTAACCCGTAATTCTGTTTCGTTGTAGCGAATGAAGTTATAGCATCTAAACCGGAAGTTGATATTGATGCATGCGAGAATTCAGCCTTCGTAAACATCATGATTGTTCTAGATAGTATATTATCTCCGCCGTTGAATATGAAGAATATCGGCACTCTATCATCTATCTTTTTATCATCAGCTACATTCACACTCTCAGAAATACTTAGATCGTGCACGTTGACATCTTGTGTTATAAACATTTTAGTAAATGCGATGTTTTCGAGAATACTCATCTGGGACTCTTCTATCATGATACTGATCATTTTTTGTAGTTTCGATAAATCAATCATTTCATGTTCTTTAGCCGAAGTTATGGATTCGCTGATATCATCTAATTCTCTGAAAACTACATTTTTTGTATGATCACTTAAGTACTCGTTCATAGAGATATTATGAATTAGATTATTAAATCCTCCGTTTTCATCTATCATCGTGTTATGATATATTTTCATTATATCACTCCTTTACTTATATCTGATAATAAATCATCATCGGTCGAGCTCGCCCATTCAGTTATACGTTTCATGTGATCTAGGTCAGTTATATACAGCTCATCAAAGGATTCATTTAAGTACTCCATTATATCAGACGGTTTATAAATTACACCAGAGACGTCGCCTTTATACAGTCTAAGATGATTATCTTTGACTACACTATAAACATTAGCATTATTATGTTTAAACAGAACGGAACCAGTATCCGGTTCGAGAACAACACATTCTATTATGGAAGATTCTAATAAAATATTATTTAATTCTACGTCCGAGTCATAATCGACGGTTTCACTTATTATAACAAACACATCAACCTTTGGAGGTGACAAATACCTAGATTTCGAAGCATGCATCTTAGTGACTACATCCAGATATGAATTAAGATTCGCGACTTCTTCTTCTCCTTCTATTTGGAAATAGTTGTAGTCTGTAGTATTCAATATAGATTGATATTCGAACAGATTCTTGAATCTATCTTCTAGCATACCAGGATGTCTGTTCGGGTGAAGAATACTATCCTTGCACGAAATAATAAGATTAATAGGTTTAACCAGAATATCTGGGATATGGTTTTTAACCTTATCAGTTCCTGGATACGTGTATGTGATAACTTCCTTCATTGGTGCTTCTATATCCTTATGATCGTAACGTTGTATCAACTTAAGTAATGTTTTTTCTTCAACTTTTGAAAGAAATATGAATTGCGATGCTCCCTTATTCTTGTACAATTCTATTTTCTTATTCAACTTATTCACTTCAACTTCATCACCTAACATATCTTCTGGAGAAACTATGAAGTAGTCTGTAGCGGATAACACGTACATAGATTTACCACGAGCTTCCATTATTCTGTGTTGAATATCGGCTAATTCAAATACTTTTTCCACTCCAAATTTCTTCATGTTATTATTGCATGCGAGCTGATTCATCTTGTCTCTACACTCATCACTTCCACAGTAATACTCATATTTTGATTTCTCAGGAATCCACTTCTTAGGTGTACCACACGCACACACTCCTATCGGTTGTTTAAGTTGGAATCTGTTCACGTAATGATAGTTAGCTTGAACTGGTGTAAAGTTTCTTTCTTTAAGGTAATCTGCATGAACTTCTTGAAGATGAGAATACAATTCTTCTTCATTCTCTACTTTAACTTTACATATAAAGCATATCATATTGAGCTCCCCCTCAATTGAACTATTCCTTGAATGTAGCATTCTTTCCTAACGAATTGTAAAACATCCGTATCAATATCTATTCCTAAAATTTTACTTTTATCATTTATTATCGGTAACGATTCAAAATCTACAGTTGTAACTGTTATGTTGTTTAGATTGTTTTCTTTCATGAATTCTTTTAAATGTTGTACACATTCATTTACTATAATATTAATTTTTTCTTTTTCTAACATGAAAAATCCACTCCTAATGAAATAGCACCGCGCGTCGAAACGCGCAGTTCTATATTTCTTATTTAATTTTACTTTCAGCAATAATGTATAATATTGCAGTTTTTAATTCTTTTTTAGTGTTCTTATTAATCAAGGCTTTCTTGATTAACTCTAATGCCTTAACTTCATCTGATGTGAGAACACCTCCGTTTACAGCTAGTGTTTGATCAGCATATGCTACTAATACTTTCTTAACTACTTTAGTGAACACAGCGTTCACTCTATGCGATGTGTTTTTCTGGATGTCGTACATCCCATCATGCATCTCATCGTAATATTCGTGTAGCTTATCTACGAACATTTCAGCGGCTCTTTTGAACTCTGAATTGTAAGCAGCGTTGCATGCTTCCTGGATGTCCTCTATGACATCATCTACATTCGTTAAATTTTTACCAGAAACATTCTCGATAACGTCTACGACTTCTTTAACTTCGTTCGCAACACCGAATAATTTCTTAAAGAAATTTTTAATCTTACTAAACTTCACAATGATACCTCCTATAAATAATATATTGATAGTATTAAAGAACTCAAATCTTTCAACCAATCAGCATAGTTTTCAGAAAAGAATTCGGGATACACTATGTTTAGCTTAGTGTACGTATATTGCTTAGTAGTTTTACCTTTAACATCATAGTTAACAGAAAAACCTTTGCACGTATGAATACCAGTTATATACGTTACGAATCCTAAATCTTCATCTGAACCTTCTACTTTTGATTTGTCGTCAATGTGTTTTTTAACAATACCTACTATATTGTTAGATAAAGAAAGAACACTACTCATCAGAAGTGAAATATATTCATTAATATATTCAAATAATCCGAATTGAGAAACGTCGACATCAACGTATTGACCGTTGTGATTAGTTTTTAAATGATCGTCTATCAACTTCAATATTTCTTTTATAATTTCTATTCCGTCTCCGTCTGATTGTGTATTCTTCATAATATTGTTTTCTTTAGACACTATATCATCATGAGATTTTAATATTATCAGCAATACAGCTTTAACGCTTAATATTTTTTCTATATCACATCTAATTTCTCCTTCAGCAGTTGTTGGTGCATAGTATTTTTCACGAGAGTAGAAAGTTAATTTATCTAGATTCTCACGTATCATAACATTTTTACCGTAACACACATAATCACACACAGCACTAGATATCATATGTGTATTTTTAATGAAAACGAGTTGATCTATTTCTTCGATATTACCTATTGATACTGGATTCTTAAATAATGATAAATCTATATTGATTTTATTTACTTTTTCTGATATTTCCAATAATGTATTATCTTTTTCTCTTTTTAAAAAATTAAACATAAAAACTCCTTTCTAAGATTTTATAGAAACGAGACTTATAAAAATCTCGTTTTCTTTTTCATTTCATTATTAAACTTTTTATTTTCTACAGCGTCTCTATTTCGTTTATCTGAAGCAACCTTAGCTGATACAAGTTCATCTATTCTTCCTATAGTCATCTTCTCTATTTCTGAGAATGAGAAGTCTTCTAGAATAGTGTGAACATCCCATATAAACTCTAGTTTCATAGCTTTATTTTGTTTAGAGATGCTTGAATTAGGGAAAAACCCAGATTCAACACCGACGCTTCAGCTCCGTGGAACTTACCACACTTAGGGCATTTTAGGTTTGTTATTTGAATTTGCATCATTTCATCTAATAACGTAGGTAACGGAACATTTTCAATTGATGTACCTAAACGTTCAGCTATCATGTTTCTCATTTCAGATAACTTGAATACCTCTTCTAACTTATCTCTACACGCAGCTAATATATCATTATCTATCAATCCTGTAACAAGATCATACAACTTAGCTACTTCCATATTGTTAGATACTACTATTTCGTCAGTAGTAACTGATACATCTGTACCACTAGAGTCATCTACGTACGTAATAAGTATGTTATCTAAGATAGCGAACGATTCCATTATGGATTGTAATCTAGCTACTCTGATAGGGTCTAATTCTTGTACGAAATTCATCATTGCTATTTCGTTAGCGAATGAATTAGCATTTTGTGATATCTCTGTTGAGAATGTATAAAGTAAAAGAGAAACAGCTGTATCTTTTAACAGAATGTATTTCTCTAGCGTAGGATTAGTGAAGTTAACACTGTACACTACTTTATTGAAGTATCTCTTAGTATAATCATCGTATATTTTAGTTGGTAGTTTCTTAGTGATGTATATAGACTCTACTTGTTTCCATTCTTTTGTTAGTTCCTCATACGTTTTATTTGCATCGTAATCTTGAATCTTCTCTTGAAGAGATGTAGGGAAATTTTCTAGAAGAGTTTTGACGTCTAACGTGAAGTCGTACTCTTCACCACATTCAGGGTTTTGGCATGTAGTAGTTTGTTCAAGTTTAGTTTCTCCAGCACTCAAAGCTTTTGCCAAAATCAAATATTTAAAATCCAAGAAATGAATCTTAGATCTAAGTTTATCCTTAGGATTCCTTATCTCTGCATCTTTATCACCTGTTAAAAGAGATAAGTGTTGAGAAGCAGCCGTAATGAACTTAGACACGTTACTTAATCCTTCTGTAGCTAATAATTTCTCCATCTCAGTGTAGTCATCTTCAAGATCTATTACTGACGTTGTTGGGTCTATCTCGAACTTCAAGTTTGAATAAGGAAGGAATCCTGTAACTTTAGGTCCAGCAACTTTAATCATTGATAATCTACTGTTTCTTCTTCTGTGAGCATTTTCTTCTCTTATCTTTGCTGTATCGAATACGTTTGTAGTGTTTTTATTATCGTTGACAGGAGTATCGTTCGGTTGTTTAGGAATAACTGATACAGTGTCATTAACTACAAATTCTTCTTTTAGTTGTTCTTCTTGTTTAACGTTATTTGATTCTTTTGAAGCATCTGCGATTATACCAGCTATTCTATCTTTGTACTTTTTCTTTTCTGCTTTACCTTCTATAACTCTACCATCCTTAAGATCTACTATTGGTGTCTCTGTAGCAAATGTAGGTTTTTTATTCTCTTTTTCGTATATTATTGCGTTTTGCTCTAGAACGATGGATGCTACTCCAGCTAAGTTTTCTTTAAGTTGTTGATTAAGTAAAGCTTCTTGATATCCATCGGAGTGTTTGATGTCATCTATCTCGAAACCAACGACAGCTTCTTCGTAGAGTTCTCCTGTAGTGTTTTTATTTCTGTTTGTTTCCATATCCTTAACTTTAGATATCAATTCGAGGTCTCTCTCTTTACTAGGCATAAGAGCTTCAGCGATAGCCATTGCTGCAGCTCCGTTACCATCACCGTGAGCTATTTCTTCGATAGTACTCATCGCACGCATAGCGTTGACTATATTCACGTCTCCGTCTTTTAGAAGATCCTTTACCATCTCTTTAGTCTCCGTATACGTTTCTATTTCAACAGAGTTAACTTCTCTATCAACTTCATCCATTGCTCTTGCTTCTCTAATTAATCCTACAGGATTAGGACTCTTAAACATTCTTTTTATTGATTCTTTATCTGTAGTTTTAGCTTGATCCATTATTGATTTTCTTTGGATTTTTAAAGATCCATCTGTAACTTTTACTTCTTCTTTTGTTGAATCTGATACTTGTACGTTTTCAACTGATTCTTTTATATTCGTATCTGCTACGTTTTCTGATTGAGATGTTTCCTCCTTCTTTATTATCTTTACACCATTCGTATTTAATATATTTGCTAGATTCATATTTTATCTCCTCCTATTATTGTATACATTAATGTTCATGTGTATATTCAGATTACAATAAAATATGAACAAACCTTAATGTTATCGAAAATTTGCTTACGTAGTAAGCAATCTTGCGTATACCTCTCTTTCTTTTTCTTTATTTTTCTATTAATTATAAAAACGGAACCATACCAGACATTGAGTTTTAGATGACGAGCGTCCGTAGGATGCGTCATCTAACAACGAAGTAGTCTATTGTTTATTGAACACCGACTACCGGATTAACGTAGTTAACGTAGACCGGAGCAAGCGACCGTGAGGGTAGCGTTAAGCGTAGGCGTAGTTAACTTAACGTTGAGACTTCATTCAAATATTCCACGAATGTGAATTCTAACATAAAAATATAAATAGTTGATAACATAACTATGTAGAGTACAACGACTCAAAATGTTTAGTCATCGTCGAAAACGATCAGTTTTCAACGATAGTACTCTAGGGGGGGATTTAGGGGGGGTTTGTTTTTATATAAATATAAAAAATTAGAAACAACGAATAAGAAACATTAATATATAAATATATTAATGATTATTAAAAGATTGATTAATAAAAACTATCTAAAGTTTTTATAATTAAAGGTTTGAATCTGCGTCAATAGTTTTCTAAACGCATGTAATTAGTGAAAGCATCGTGTAAGTATAGAAGAGTATAATTATGAAAGCATCTGTAAAGTTCACTCGGACAAAAAAAGAAAGCAATCACTGAATAATCGATGAAAGCTTCCTTCGGGAAGTTTAATTTAACACCGCTGACGTTTCAGATTCATGTAATCTTTGTGCGTTTCGGTAATCTTGTATATTCGATCCCATAAGGTCGACTATGATAGATGTGATTTCTGAAGATTCACATGTAGTTAATGTATCAACTAATCCAGTTTTACGAAATTCATTCAATATAAATGAATCTCCTATCATATCTACGATGTGAATATCGGATAATAATAATATCTCTTTTCTGAATATATCAATACATGTCGTTATATTTTTATTTAACGGTATTTTTAAATCTTCAGGTATGCTCGGATCATATTTCATTGTCAGCACATGTCTTATTAGTTCTAATTCTATAGCTATAACGTCTACTGGATGTATTACACCTTCTAATCTCAAATCCTCAAACGTTTTACGTAAAGCTATAATCGAATCTTCATCATATTCAACAGAATTTTCTAAGATATTACGAATCACGTATTCCGCTATAATGGGTAAAGTTATATCTATACCATTGTCTTTGTCACATAATATATTTGTCAAGTTCATTATTTCTCCTTTCAGAATTTTAATTTAACGTCGTATTCATAGGTTTATGAATATGTAGTAAATCATAATTACGCAGGTATTCTTTCATTTTTAACACTAGAGAATATACTTCATCACGAGTGATGTTTTCTGTCGTATGCTGCTTCAATACATCTATCAAACCAACTTTGTTGAATTCATTTAACGTAATACTATCATTGGCTATGTCTATCGTGTGAATTGTAGACAATGCTTCTATCTCGTCGACGAATAGATCGACAAATGGAGTTATATCTTTTCTAGATACTTTACCTTGACTTACGTCTTCCTCTACGAAATTTATAATACAGTCTAAAAGAATTAATTCTATTGATAAGACGTCTTTTGGATTGATTATACCATCTGTCCTTATCTCTCGAAAATCTCGTGCCACGTCTTCCAATACTCCTTCAAATTCGAACCTAACGGATACAATTGCATAAATGAGATATCTAGCAACTTCACGTAACGCTATAGGTAAATCTTCTTCGTAAAGAGCAGCACTCACTCTATTTATTCTTTTTCTTTTATTCATTTACTTCCTCCTTTTTGAATCTTTTTTTGTTAACAAGATTCTGTAAAAGAGACTTATTTGATCTTACACCATGTATACATGCGTTTAGTTTACAGAATGCTGAATACAATAATACGGATTCATTTATATGATCTAATACCAAGTCTTTATCTATTTCTAAAAGTGTATACACGTTACGTAAAAAATGTTCAAGCATAGTGATATTCGATGTTTGTAGAGATGAATCTCTGTATTTATCGATAAGTAATCCTAATCCGTAAGCTTTTCCTATTCCTTCCAGAACTTCTTAAACATCTGAGATATACAACTCTTCGTCTATCATTAATTGTAACAGCTTATCTTCAGCGTTGTTTAATGCTCTTTCTATATCAATCCATCTCGTGTCTTCATGAAAACATATTTGAGCACTTTTCATTATTGGAGTTTGGATTTCAATGTATTTATAACCGTCATTACGATGATCTAATATGCATTCCGATGTTAATAATTCATTTATCAATATCGTGTAGACATTTCTTTATGTTACTTTAGCTATGTTCTTATATAGCTCGTATGTGGCCATATCTAATACTATCGCATATAAATCTTTAGCATCGGTGTGTTTGAATTTACTTATTCCATTGAAATATTTTCTATCACATAAAGCGAAAACGGTTCCTATCCTTTCAAGTAGTGCAGCTACGTCATTTTGATTTACTTTTCTTTTTGGAGAAGTTATCATAAATGTAGCTAATTCTTCTAATACACCGTCTACTTCTATGTCTACCGGAACTATTGCTATCTTAAGTTCAGAGTCCTCTTTATTCAGTTCATTTATGGTATCGCACACAGTTGTTAATTTCATAGAAGGATAAGGTTTTTCTTCTTCTCCTATAGTCAATAATGAAAGCGTGTCTACGAAAACACACGAATTAGCGTTTTCAAAGTTTACGGTTTCGAATATCTTTTCATCGAGTTTACGTCTATACTCCATGAATCCTCTTTTTTCAAATTTAGCTTTTTCAAACATTTTAATTCCTCCTATATGATTTATTCTTGTTACATCATTATAATATATAATCAATTTAAAATATTAATTATAACATTACAGTATAAGAAACTTAAACTGCGTAAATCGAATTCATGATGATGAAGTGAGATGTACGAGTGTTCTTTTCTTTAATTCATTTATTTCCCGGGGGAACTTGTGGGCAATGGGTTCCCCTACCCTGTTTATTTTTGATATTTGAAGAATGATATGTGTGTTGTTGGTTTTCTTAAATAATGATAATAAAAACTCCTTATTATTAATTTGTTTATTTTATACATAAAGATGCCTAAACCTTTTGTTGTATGTTTTTTTGCTGCTATTTCCAACAACACACGCATGATCCTTTAATTTAGAGGAGGAACAATGTCTACAGAAAATAATATTTTTCCTAAGTATAAATATAGAGCTGACATCTATATAGATGGAGAACTCTTACCATTAGGTTCATTCGTAGGTCTTCACGAATCATGGAGATATATGGACTCGATGTACGTGAATAGAATACTTATGATAAACGTGAGCGCTAAAGTTCTAAAAGCTTCAGGCTTCCTAGAAACCAACAGTTGCAAAATAACAATAGAAATGTATCAAATAACATCATCAGATGAATCCATACCTAAGGGTGACGCTGGATATATACACGAAGAAAACATGTTGTATTCCATGGAATACATAGGAATTATTGATCAAGAGATTCTTCCTTTCTCAGACGAAGAAGTACAAGATCTAGATGATAAAGAAGATGCTGCAGAAAAGATACGTTACGTTCTAAGATTTCATCTTATTTCTGAGAACATGAATCCTTTCATAGAAGATGTGTACTCCGGAGTGATGAGCGAGAACACGTATCCTGCATGCGTAGTTACAGATGCATTCATGAAGTGTGCATCTAGTGATCTTAGTTTGTATATAGATCCTCAAGCTGAGAAAGCAGTTGTTCCGGCTGGAACAGTGTTTAAACCTCAAGGATTCATACAATTGATAAATAAACTTCAAGAAGAATTCGGTTTGTTCGGATTCGGATATAATATTTTCATAGAAGAAAATACTGTATTCGTTCTGAGTAAAGATGGAGGTATTCAGGACGATGCTACTCCTGATCCATCGTTCATAATTAGAGTAGTGAATCCATTGTCTGCGAATAACGTATCTAAAGGATACAGAAGTGGATACGGTAACGTTATCGTTACAGATTCAACGTCAGTTATTATAGATGATTCAGAACACGTGTATTATAAAAACACTGAATCAAGAATAACCGAATCAGGGAAAATAGTGCATCCTTCTAGTACTAAAAAGAATATCAGTTTATTCGTTAATAACCAAGAATACGTATCTGATTCTTTAGTTCGTACTGATGAAAACGTACGTATGCAGAATATTCATATATCTTTAGAAGATGCATATTTTGATGTGTATCCGTATTCAGTATTTCAAATAGAATCAACTTTTTACACGTTGCGTAACCTCACTATTCGTAATATGAATAGAATAATAACACAACTAGGTTGTGTGACTAATATAGATTTGATGAGAAAAATATATAATGAATAACATTATAGTAATAAATATACATTGTTTCCTGGATACATTTACATATACAGTATTCTCCTAGAATACCATAACAATTACCAAATGGAACGTACTGCGAATACGTTCCTCAAAATGCCTGTGGGTTAATTTAAATATATAGATGAACGGAGCCTTCGGGTTCCGTTTATCACATCTAAAAAAAAATAAAACGTTTAACGTTAAAAGAAGCAAGGGATCCGAAGATCCCGTTGTCTTTAAATTTATACTTCTCTTATTGCTTCAGTTTTCCTAAGATTAATACTCTTATCTATTATATCCTTTCTGAATATTGTTTCTTTTCCAAACATCTTTTCCATCTCTTCAGATATTTGTTCTTCAGTCATGTTTTCATCCATCACGACTTGTATAAGTTTTCTTGTATTAGGATTCATCGCTGTCTCATGTAATTGATCAGCATTCATTTCACCTAATCCTTTATATCTAGTTATCTTATAGCTCCTTTCTTTAAATTGTTCTTCTAAAATTTCATTTAACTCTTTTCGATTATATGCGTATTTTATCTTACCAGTTCTAGTATCTGTTATTCCGTATAATGGTAGTACTGATACATAAACTTTACCTTCGGTTATAAGAGGTCTACAGAAATTCCACATGAAATTGAATATTAAAGCTCTTATGTGAGAACCATCAGTATCAGCATCTGTTGTTATTATTATTTTGTTGAAGTTGAGTTTCTTTATGTCGAAGTCTGGACCTGCTCCTGTACCGAATGCTATCAGCATATTACGAACAGATTCCATCTCATATATGTTCTTCAACGATGCTTTAGAAACATTTAATATCTTACCACGCAATTTAACTATTGCTTGGTTGTACATGTTTCTAGCTGCTATCATTGTACCTCCAGCCGAATCTCCTTCAACTATATACAATTCACATTCTTCAGGATTCTTGCTATCACACCATTTTATTTTTGTCGAGATCTCACGTTTACCTTTCTTACCTAGTGAGTCTTTTAAAGTTTTGGTGTGTTCCTTACTGTCACGTAGAGTAACAAATCTTTTTATGATGTCTTCTATGTTAGGTATACTGAATATAACTGACGCTAAAGATGTGGATTTGTTTAATGCTTTTGTGTTTCCTTTAGTGTACATATTAACTGCTTCTTTGATGTCATCATCAGAAGCCAATGCATCAGATACATCTTTGTATATCTCTGTCTTTGATAATTTATCCTTTGTCTGAGATTCAAATGATATCTCCGGATACTTTATACTTAAAACTAAACCTAAACCATCCTTGATATCAGATACCTTAAGAAGATTTTCTGCAGGCGTGAGTTTCAACTTTACTGCTAAAGCATTTATTATTTTAGCTATACTTCTGTTACATCCGTCTAAGTGAGATCCTCCTTGTGAAGTTGGTATCGCATTAACAAAACTAGATATTACGGATTCACTACTATTCATGAAACGGATAGCTAACTCTATGTCAGTCTTTGTTTCTTTATTTTTAATGTAGAGTACATCGGTCGTATTCTTATAGTTCTTCGTGTTTTCTTCCAACATCTGAACTATTCCGCCTTCTCTACGTATCTCATCTGTATCGTTACTTCTTTCATCGTGTAAAACGAAAGTAACCGATGGTGTAAGATAAGCTTTTATAATAAGATATTCTTTTAATCTATTATAATCGAATTGAGTTTCATCGAATATCTTAGGATCAGGCGAGAATCTAACACGAGTACCAGTGATGTTCTTATCTATTTTATCTACGTATTGTAAACCATCAGTACTTTGGTTAACGAATACCAATCTATGAAGTGCTCCGTCTCTTCTTGATTCAACTTCACAATATGTAGATAATGCGTTTACTACAGTGGTTCCGACGCCGTGTAATCCTCCTGAATGCTCGTACGCGTCATTATTGAACTTCCCTCCAGCGTGTAACTCACTGAACGTCAGTTGTAAAACTTCTACACCAGCACTGTTTTTTCCACATGGTATACCTCTACCATTATCCTCAACAGATAACGAATCATCTTCATGTATAGTTACACGAATCGTATCACATACTCCTATCAACGCTTCATCTATCGAGTTATCTACTATTTCGTTCACTAGATGATGTAATCCTTTTATATCAGTTGTACCGATGTACATACCAGGTCTCATTCTTACTGCTTCCAGAGGTCCCGGATGCTGAATACTGTCAGCGTCGTATACATTCTTTTTCTTACTCATTAAACACACTCCTTCAATTTAAGTATTTCAACTATAGCACACAGTGATGTGTATGCATTTATAGTTGTTATTCTTTCTAGAATAAGATGTATCGGTATTATTTCTAGAAAATCTTCTTTTGATTCTAATTCGTTTTCAGAATTTATTTTTACTTTATATAAATGTACATCTACTTCAGATTTATCTTTATGTACATGAACGTGTTTACCTAAGTAGTCTATTTTTTCTATATTTAATTCTCCTACTTCTTCTTTTAATTCTCTTTTCAATATGTCTAAAGGACTTTCTTTAGCTTCACCTTTACCTCCAATAGGTGTAAACTTATTATGCTTCTTGTTTACAGCGCAATACAGTGTTCCATCTTTTTCTATTATGCATTGGGAACACTCGCTTCTTTTCATTTTAATTCCTCCTTTACATTTTCTTAATGGACATGACTCTCTTTGTCCATCCATTCTTGTATTTCTTCCAAACTTTCAATGACTTCATGTATGATAATCTAGAGTCACATATCTTATTAGCTAGATTATCTGTGTTACATTTATTAATTTCGTTTAACTCTGAGATGGTAAGCTTACCATCTATTTTAATATTTTTTACACCTACAGAAACAGCTGCTTTTTCTATTTTCTTTGCAGCGGTAGTAGGGTTAGAGTTGTACATGAAATCGAAGATGGCGATTGCCAACTTGTTATCGTGGATCTTCCCTATATTATATTTATCGTAATATAGAGTTTTTGCTATCGTGTAAGCTTGACTCTTCGTCAAAGTGCTCACCGTATATGACGTCCCGTAATACTTGTTGTACCTTTTGATCGTTTCCTTCGAGACACCATATCTTGAATGATTGGAGCTTTTATCTAATTTATCTCCCTCCATTCCAAATGTGAACGATATAACTTTAGATGCATCAGCACCTACCGCTACAAACGTTAGAGAAATAAATAGAACCGTCACCTCGACCATTCTCAATATTGTGTTTTTCATTTTAAACCTCCGATATTTTTATTTGTCACCGATACATGAATATAATATATAATAAGAAAACAAGAGGTCCAGAGGACCTCATTACCTTCCCATGACTTGTTTTATACTCATGTTATCTACATGAAGAACTTCTGGACCTTTATATATGTTAAGAAACTCACTATACATCTTATTATCGAAGTATACATATATATTACAGTTCTTATCACCGTAGATTTTAGAAGTGACATTTGTTCTAACCAACAACGTAGCATCAGCTATCGTTGAATGTGTATCTATAATAATGTTGTCCGACTTTATCACCACTTTGACAGGGGTATCTAATTTACTATCGAACAAACCTTTATTAATACAGTATTCGATGAATGCACATTCTTTTTCCATTTCTGTAGTTAATATGGAATCTTTAACGTCTATTTCTAGTATCTTAATATCTTCATTTTTTATTTGATCGAAGTCTACATCTAATAAACCGTAGTTTTCAATCAAAGTGTATCCATCATATACATTAGGAATGTTTAGTTTTGTAGTTAAATCATATGTGTTAATTCCTGTGCTTGACGTGGTAGTTGTAGATACGTGTCCTACTAGATCGTTTAGGTAGTTCTCTTTAGTTCCTCCGAGTTCAGGAGTTCTTATATCGCTTTCTCTGCAGAATAGGAAGTTTGTAGGTATATTAAAACTAAACAAGAAAGATCTAGAAACGTTCCAGTAACGAACTTCATCTCCTTCTTCTTCTGGTGCAGGTTGTAGTGTTGATGCTGCTCTGAATTTCATTATAGTTATGTATTTCATGACAACTACCCATTTACCTGTACCCTTATCTAATTCTTTATCGAATACGAAATTAGAAGTAGACTTTTCATTCATCTCTTCTATGAACCAATCGAAGTTTATTTCATGTTCACACCAGTTACAGTACTCGGCTATTATTAGCTCCGGAACTATTGTCTTCATCTGAACTTCTTTTTGGTACACTCTTCCAGGCGTGATTTCCCAGTCCCAAGTCTTCTTATATGAATTAACTAAAGGTCGTGTATCATCATACACAATTGCTGCACACGTAAAATTAGATGTTTTTTCACCTAGACGTATCTCTATATTGTTCGATATATCGTAATTCTTCATGCGTCTATAGATTGCCTGAGTGTGTAACGGATACGGATATAGATCACCCTTGAACGATGTATTCTGTGGACTAATGAGTGCTCCTATATTTTCATCTTCTGTTTCATTAACAGAAGCCATCACAAATGGTGTTATTGTTCTAAAAATTTGTTTATCTTTAGTTATGATACGTTTTATCATCGGTATAGATGAAGCTATACGTATCGGTGTATCGTTTGATTCTTTAAAATTAACAAAAGTTTTAAGAGTATCATGTATGAGTATTCTTATGTGTTCTGTTGCAGCTGATTCTAAATACGCTTGATCCGCGTAATACGAACTAACTATGGAACACAGTTTTATATCATCAGCTATTGTTATCATTGTTTTACCTCCTATATTCATATATAAATGTTAATATTGTAATATTTTGAACATTAAAGTATATAATAAAAGGAGGTATTTTTATGCTCGAGATTAAAAAAATACCATCACTATCTCTAGTTAAGTCGGTAGTAAGGAATAACCTGACTAAACCGATGTCTAAAGGTAGTGTATATGTCTTCGTTTCTCCGACGTATGATAAGATGTATGGTGTGGTTAAAAAATACATAAGCACAAATGTTAAGACTAGATTTAATGTATTCGGTGTTAGAACAGCGTATCACCCGAATAATGCGTTTTTCTTCATGAATGGTACAAATAAACGTAGAGTTGTTAATTACAGAAAAGAGTTTACAGCAAATATAAAAACAAATGTTCCTATACTAAACTTAATAAAATGTGACCCTGAATCTCTAGGAGGTCTGAATGTAGTAGATTTCAGTTCAGCTATGGTGGCTGAAGTTTCTTCAGGTTACAATAGAGAAGACAAACCTGAGAAAGCATGGGTTTATATTCTTACTGAATTCAGAAAAACTTTTAGATTTGAAACAGAATTTCCAGATAAAAAAGATAATGAAGAATTTAAGCAGTTTTCTGAAGGTAAAAAATACTCAGAAGCGATAATGGTTTTCGATTTACATTATTTCGATATACCTAAACTATCAGATATGAATGTGGCGAGAGCAGCTAAGTATCCAGATATGCTAAGAAACTTTCTGTATTTTTTACAATATGAATCTAAGAAATATGCGCATCTTTTACATGATATATCTTTCTTATTCACTTCTCCAAATGGTATAGTTAAATTCAAAGTAGATAAAGACATGAATATCGTAGAGAGTATTCAGAGTAACTTAGTACAATGGTCCGCTTCGGAACACAGAGCATATAATGTCACAAACTATAACGGAGACAGCGACATATTAGAAGCTAAGAAACCGGATGAGAGCGTGAACGATGCCGTTCACACATTAGTCTTATTAATAAATAAACTTAATGTAGGAGATGATACTTCTGATAAAGATTTAGAAGATAAACTGAAAGAAGTCAATCCGGTAGTTGTCACATCTACAGCGGAGACAGAAGCAAAAGATCAGGAGGATGTAAAGTTATTAAGATCAACTGAGGATCTGACTATCGAGCTTCCAGAAGAAATTCAAAATGAATTATCCGATGTATTGTCAAATGATGATGTTCATCTTTCTAATGCTACATCTGCTGTACTGGATGCTGTTAACAAAAGTAGACAAGAAAGAATAACTAGATTAAGTACACCTAAGCAACAAACAGCTATAAATAAAATGTATAAAGCTGATATAGATGTAAACATTAATGGCAAGAATACGAAAGTATCACTGATGGATACATTGAATAATCCAGTGGATATGAGTATACCGAAAATCAGTATTCCTATTCATTCCGAACAAGGATACGATGAGAACGGATTCATGAAATTCACAGAAGCTTATAATGAAAAACTTTTAATTCCTCATATTGCGGCAGCGGCTTCTGCTTTTAAAGATGCTGAAATACCTGTATACGTAGAAAGCATGAGTATAACAGATACGTCAGATAAATACAAAGAAGTAAACACTGTATCTACTAGATTCTCTGATGAAGACGGGAATAAATTCACCGTGACAGTAGATATACCTAAAATGTATAAAGGTAACCGTATCAAAACCGGTTCGAGTGAGAAAATACTTATCGGACAATTAACATATTTACCTATTTTAAAAGTCGATGATGCTGTTATAATTACTACAAATTATAATAAAGTATTCATGGAACGTAAATATGGTAACGGTCTAACACCGCAAGGAAACAAAATGTTACGTGCATTGAAGGCTATGTTGAGTGCCAAAGAAACTCAAGATTTTTCAATAGGAGACCATAGCGCTTCAAACTTAAAATCAAATATAATGAGCGAAGAAATGAAGGAATTATCTAGCGTAATAGGATCGATAGATACTAGAGCTGATAAAACAAAAATAAATGAGATATCTGACGGGGAAGTGGTAATATACTTCAAAAGTACAGACATAGAAACTCTGAACACATCAGTGAACGTATCAGACGATAATTACGTAGCTATAGGTATGATTGGTGACGCTGAAAGATCATTGATATTACTTAATTTAGAAACGGCTAGAATATACGTCCCAGGAATGATAGATCATGAAACGATATACAACGCTATACTCATATTATCAGATCATTCAAAGATAGGTATTCGTCCTTATTATGACGCAATAAAGACTGTAAATAAGTTAACTTCTACTTACGTTAAACTTATGAATGAATGGGTTCCATTAATATACATTCTCATGTATACTGATGGATTGTATTCTATCATAGAAAGAACAGGTGTGAAACATGAAATAATACACTCTTCAGAGAAGGCTAGAAGAGCGAATAAAGATACGGAGATACTAATAAAATTAGAGGATTCCAGTATATACATAGACGTACAAGATGCTGCGATGTCGATGTTATTTTATCCTTTAGCAAACGAAGATCTTAGTATGTATAAGCTTTCTGACTTAGAAAATCCAGATTTCACGTCTGCGGTATTAAGTACTGTCACCGGGAACAATTTATCATTTCCTATTCAAATGTCAGTTTTTAAAAGTTGTTTCATAGATCCGTATACTAAGAATATATTAGAATCATTGAATCAACCTACAGAATTCACATCAGTGATGTTGTACGCTAATAATTTATTAGCTTCGAATGAAGTCATGGAAGAGTTATCTCTTAATTCTTGTAGAATAAGATACGCTGAAATGATTCAAGCAGTATATTATAAAGAGTTATCGAACGCGTATTCAGAATATGCCATAAAGAAATCTAGAGGAGCGAAGAACCCAAAGATGTCTTTACCTAAAGAAAGAATAATAACTAGTGTAACAGCTCTACCTAATACTGAAGAATACAGTAAACTAAACCCTTATATGGAAAACATTAAGCGTTGGTCATGTAACTATAAAGGACACATGGGTAAAAACCTACCAAGAAGTTATACATGGGAAGGACGTAGTTATCACTCTTCGTATGTTGGTTCTATAGGATTACCTACAGCTTTCTCTGCGAACATAGGTATAAATAAACAACTTACGATTGATCCGTGTATAGATAACTTATCAGGAATGTTCAATGTTATTGATGATCCTGATACTTTAAAATCTAAACAGATTGTAACGTCTACAGAAGCCATAACTACAGGTTCAGCTAGTAGATCAGATGCTCCTAGGGATGCAATGAATCAAGCTCAGAAGAGTGCTATTATCGCAATAAATAAAATGGACACCGCTTACTACACGAATACGTTCGATAAAGCGTTACCTTACATGAGTGAAGACTTTGTTGTTAAGTCTAAAAATAAAGGTAAGATAACTAAAATTACAGCAAGATATGTTCAGATAACTTATGCTGATGGTAGTATAGATAGTGTGAAACTACGTAGAATATACAAGAACTCCGCGAAGGGTAAATATGTTACATGTCACATGACTCCTTCAGTTAGACTTAATCAAACAGTAGGTGCTGGAGATATAGTTGCACACGATGCTAATTTCTTTAAGTATAATGGTATGGAGATAGTAGCTACTATGGGATCTATGGTTAACGTGTTATGGAAATCTGAATCTTTAAATTACGAAGATTCTATAATAATATCTGAATCAGCTTCTGAATACTTCATGGTTAAAGCGGTTAAACGTATAGCTTGTAAAGTTAATAAAAAATCAAAAATAATAAATGCTCTGACTTTAGATGACTATGTTGATGCTGAAACAGCCTTAGTGGAATATGTCAGCGGATCCGATGATGATTTATTGTCTCAGTTCTTAGATGCTTCTGAATTATCAGAACTTGATAAGAAGTCTAAGACAGCTCATAAGGCCGGGATAGTTACTAATATAAACTTAACTTATGCATTCGATCCTTCTACAGCTTCCAATACTGTGAAGAAGTTAATAGAGCGTGTTAAGAAAGATGTTTTATCTATGCAAGAGGAAGCAATATTATTGGAATCTACTGACGATTTTGATAAGAGAGAACATACTGATCTTCCGCAAGAAGTGAAAGCACCACATAAATTAAACGGTGATGAGATAGAAAAAGATGAAATGTTAATAGAATATTTCATAGAATACTATGATTTCACTGGTAAAGGCGATAAGGGCTCTCAAACAACTGCACTTAAAGGTATAGTAGCAGAAGTTAGACCTGACGAATTAATGCCTATCGGTGTAGATTCAGGTAGAAGATACGATGTTATATGTAGTCAGTATTCTCCTGGAGCAAGAAAAACATTCGACGTAAATGTTGATATGTTAGCTAATGCTCTTATGGAAAAACTAAATAAAGATGCCAGAGAAGTATTCGGTATCAAGTAAAGTGACAAAAAAGAAAGAGCCCCTAGGGGCTCACTCTTTATTGTACGTTTTAAAAACATAAGTTTCTAAATGATACTTATTAGTATCCATGCTGGAAGCATAATCCATTCCTTCATTTATGCTTTCGAAAAAGAATTTAATTTCTCCATCTGTATTGGATACTATAGCTAATCCTCCTATATCATTTTCTTCTGTTTCCGATTTAATTATAGTTTTACCTGATACGTATCTTAATACAGATTCAAACCTTTTATTTACTAGTTTCGATTTCTTATTTTTGACGTACTCTGATAATGTAGACTCAAGATACATCAATTCTAATGACAAAGTTTTAGCTGCATCTGCACGATTTCTACACATATAATAACCTAACAATGCCATGTTCTTCTCTACATCAGTATCGAAATACATTGAGCATTGTATTAACATTATTTCTTCTTCATTCGAAGTTTGTTTAACACTAATAGGGTATGCTTTTTCTTCTTTATTTTTGAACTGTATACCCATGCGTCACCTCATATTTTAGTACTAATATAGCTTCCTCTTTCTTCAAGTCAACGTATTCTTTTGTTTTTATAAATTCTTTATATTTTTTAGATTCTACACTTTCATATAAAGCAATCAGTACTCCATTGGAACACACTATAACGTATTCGGTTATAGGTTTATTTCCAGTATAACGTATGATTACTTTTGGGTCGACTTCAGTTACACGTATATCAACTTTAGCGTCTATAGTGTATTCATCCAGTTTATCCTCGAAAGCTTTGTTAGAATCATCAGCCATATCTTTGAATATTACATCTGATATCTTTTGTTTAACTACTTCCAACGATGGTTCAAATGACACATATGACCACCCTAGAGCGTTATTTCCATCGCTAGAAGTTTGTATCATACTTCCGCTTTTAATGCAATACCATTTTCTTTCTTTCATTATTCTTCCTCCTTGTATCTGTATAATCTTACAGTGTTATTGTTACTCTCGTATACCGATAAATCTAAATCACCATTTAATATTTTTAGATTTTCACCGTTCTTCTCTATGAAATCTTTATATTCAATAGAATCAACATTTTCGAACA
>JACCEA012245741.1_pt1 | contig 101081 bp, 96 predicted proteins | sample 7449851 | NCBI WGS metagenome assembly JACCEA01 (sample SAMN15323453, study PRJNA562643) | freshwater metagenome | isolation source: river surface water | place: USA:Blue River Watershed | collected 2017-08-18
AAGAAGGAGGATTTTTTAATGGTATTATAAAAGAAGTAAATCGTCATGGACAGCTGGTTGTGCAACTAGAAAATGACGATTTAATGTGTTATAATTTAAAAGAAGTTAAGATGTTGTATTAAATTAATTTGCAGGTACAAATTTTAACGAAACCGAGTTCATACAATAGCGTGTGCCAGTAGTTTCTTTAGGCCCGTCGTCAAAAACATGTCCTAAATGGCCATCACAATTTGCGCAAGTAACTTCGGTTCGTATCATGCCATGCGAAGTATCTTTTGTGTAAATAACACTACCTTCAATTGCTTGATCAAATGAAGGCCATCCGCATGAAGAATCAAATTTAGCATCCGAATTAAAAAGCTTGTGTCCGCATCCTGCACATACGTATGAACCTTTTTCAAAAAAGTTATTGAATTTGCCTGTAAAAGGTCTTTCGGTTCCTTTTTCTCTCAACACATAATATTCTTCTTGTGTTAGTTTTGTTTTCCAATCTTTTTCTGTCATAGTTTTAGTATTTTGTGCGTTTGCTTGGTGTTCTTTACAAGCAACTAATTGCAAACATAAAAATATCCAAAATATTTTAATAGGCAACAAATTGAATGATTTTTTGAATAACTGTTTCATCTCCTAAAATTTTACGGTGTCCTAAACCTGTGGTTTGTACTAATTGACTGTTTTGTATTTTATTGTGTATTGTTTCTGCAGCTGTAAAAGGTACATCTTTATCGTTAATATCATGAAATATTAATACAGGAATTTGTACATTTTGTGCGTGTTGTTCCACATCGTAATTTACCATTTTGTCGTTGTATTTACGTTCAAAAAGGTTGGTTAGTATTGGAGCTATTTTACGCGACATACCTATATTTTTTAAGAAATCTTCAGTAATATCGCTTGTTTTGTTGCCACTACCTATTATAATGGCTTTTTGTGCTTTTAATCCACGACCCATGCTGTTAATAATGCTCATGCCCCCTAATGAGTGCCCTACAACTACATCAAATCCATTGTATTTCGAGTTAAGTTCAAAAATAGCTTCAATAAAATCTTTCATATTTGTAGTTGCTTTTGTGCTTTTGCCATGCCCTGGTGCATCAAAACTAACAATAGAATAATTTAAAGCTTTAAAAGCCTTTGCAATAGTTACTAATTGTGTACCCCTGCCGTTCCAACCATGTACAAGCAGTACTTTTTTTTCACCAGTAAGATTTTCGTAAACAGTAATGTCCTTTTTACAATTTGGTAGTGTTATTTTGTATTTGTGTGATTCGTTGAACATTTTTAGTTCACGTTTTGGCATTTTGTACTTTATAGGTGTTTCAAATAACTTTAAAGCAAAAGCAGCTGCTAAATTTTTATTTAACATACCTAACACGCGCGAGGTGTTTTTAATGTATTGAGGAACCTGTAAAACTTTTGCTTGTTTTTTAGTCATGATTTCATAAATTTACACACAAAGTTAAAAGGTATTCTTGGGAAAATTTTATATTTTTAGAAAAATTTAAATGATTAAAGAATAAAGTTTTATGAAAAAAGTTATCACATTATGTGCAATAGCAGCTTTAGTGCTTTCGTGTGCAACAAATCCTTTTACGGGAAAAAAAACAATGGCTTTTGTGCCAGATAGTTCTTTATTTGCATCATCGTTTCAACAATATTCTACATTTATAAAAGAAAATAAGGTAGTTACAGGTACAAGCGATGCCCAAATGGTTCACCGTGTAGGTGAAAAAATTAAAGGCGCAGCAGAACAATGGTTAAAGTCTAACGGGTATGCTAATTACCTGAAAGATTACAAATGGGAGTATAAATTGGTGCAAGATAACGCTGTAAATGCTTGGTGTATGCCTGGGGGTAAAATTGTTGTTTACACCGGTTTAATGAAAGTTGCACAGGGTGAAGCCGGTTTAGCTACCGTAATGGGGCACGAAGTTGCACATGCATTAGCAAATCATGGGCAACAACGTATGAGTGCATCGGTTTTACAACAGTTAGGTGCCATAGGCGTTACTGCAGCTACTGGTAATTCAAGTGCAGAAACACAACAAAAAGCAATGGCAGCTTATGGTGCTGGTAGTAATATTGCTGGTATGATGCCTTTTAGTAGAAAACATGAATCTGAGGCTGATAGAATTGGATTGATTTTAATGGCTGTTGCAGGATATAATCCTGATAATGCATTATCATTTTGGCAACGTATGTCTGCGCAAGGTGGTAGTAAAGCGCCTGAAATGTTAAGTACACACCCAAGTGATCAAACTCGTATTGCAAACATTCAAAAATTAATACCTGAAGCAAAAGCTGAAGCCAAAAAATTTGGTAAAAGTTTTAAATAACAAGTTAAAGCAGTTGAAAAAACTGCTTTTTTAATTCACTAATTTATATGGATTTAATTAAAAAAGGAGAAAAAAAAGTTTTAAATGCATGGGCATTTTATGATTGGGCTAACTCGGTATATGCGTTGGTGATATCGTCGTCAATATTTCCTTTGTTTTATGGCGATTTGTTCCGTTCTGCAAATCAAACTTCGGTTTCTTTTTTTGGAATCAATACCCCAAGTGAATCAGTTATTAGCTATATAACTGCTATTGGTTTTTTAATAATTGCTTTTATATCGCCTTTATTATCAGGTGTAGCAGATTATTTAGGTAACAAAAAGTTTTTTATGAAATTGTTCTGTTTTATAGGATCAATTTCGTGTATGTTGCTCTATTTTTTTAATCTGGAAAACTTGTATATAGGCTTGCTTTTTTATATGTTGGCGTTGATTGGTTTTTGGGGAAGTTTGGTGTTTTATAATTCCTATTTACCTGATATTGCTTTACCTGAACAGCAAGATGTTATTTCGGCAAAAGGATATTCATTAGGATACATAGGATCGGTAATATTGCTAATTATATGTTTAGCGCTTGTAATGAAGTTTGATGTTTTTGGATTTAATTCTGCTACACATGCCATGAAAGCTTCGTTTGTTTTAGTTGGAATTTGGTGGTTAGGTTTTAGTCAAATTTCATATAAAAACTTACCTAATTTTCGAAATAACAATAAAATATCGTCAAAAACCTTGTTTTTAGGCTTTAACGAATTAAAAAAAATCTACAAGCAATTAAAAAATTATCAGGTATTAAAAAGTTACTTAAGTGCTTTTTTTGTTTACAGTATGGCTGTACAAACTGTAATGATTATTGCTGCGTATTTTGGCGAAAAAGAGGTTCAATGGGAAAGTAGTTCACAAAGACAAATGGGGTTAATTGTTAGCATACTTTTAATACAAATTATAGCTGTTGTAGGTGCTGTACTTACTTCAAAATTATCTAAAAAAATAGGAAATTTAAAAACGTTAATTATTATAAATATTGCTTGGATATTAATTTGTATTGCGGCTTATTTTATAATAAAACCTGTTAGTTTTTATATTGTTGCAGCATTAGTAGGTTTGGTAATGGGCGGAATTCAATCGTTATCGCGTTCTACGTATTCAAAATTAATACCGCAAAATACGGCTGATACTACTTCGTTTTTTAGTTTTTACGATGTTACTGAAAAAATAGGTATTGTAATAGGTATGTTAGTTTATGGTTTAGTTGCACAACTAACTGGTAAAATGCAAAATGCTATTTTGTTTTTAGTAGTATTTTTTGCAATTGGAATATTTTTGTTGTTTAAAACAGCAAAAAAAGAACAAAGTAGTTAAAATGAGTAATATTTTTTTAAAATACTTTTGTAATTAAAATATTAATTTTATTTTTGGTTAAATTTAACATTCTTATTGAAATCTTATGAGAAAATTAAAATACGTTTTAGCATCCATAGCTTTAGCTGTTGGCTTTGCATCATGTGAAACAGAACCTGTAGATGGTTATGTAAAAGATACTAGCTTAGGAGGTAAACCTCTTTTTAGCTTTGATTTAAATGCAAAACAAAAAGTTGTGTCTAATGATGTTTCTGTAGGATTTCCAACAGGTGGTATGACAATTACAGCTAAATTATCGATACTAGACGAAGAAGATACATCAAACCCAGAAACACGTTACAAACCAGCATATTTGTATGTTAACTTTAATAGTTTAGTTGTTGGTAATTTTCCAACATCAATGTCTAATTTATTAAGTAGTGCATCTATCACGATACAAGAATTAGTTCCTGATGAAAATGATGTAATACAAAAAGTTTGGTATACTTATTCTACAGCTAATGCAGATGAAAGTCAAAATGCAGGTTACGCTAACATTACGTATGTAAATAGTACAGCAAAATATTTAAACGGTAATTTCGATTTTACCTTATATCCACCGGCAGAAGAACCAGAATTAATGCCGCAAAAATTAACAAACGGTACATTTAGTTACTTAAATTACTAAAATACAGCCTTACTTACGTAAGGCTTTTTTATTGGCATAAATATTGAAACACTTATAAGTTATATTTAAAGTATAATAAAAAGCATGTTTAAAAATGTTATTTATTAAAATAAATGACATTTTGACTTATAAAATATTTATGGCACAAGAAAAAATAATATCATTAGACAGTTTGTCACTTCAAGACATTAATGCAAATGTAGATTTTATACCATTGTTTTCACCAGAAGATGAAGAAGCAATGAGTAAAGAAGAAATTCCTTCTGAATTAAGTATTTTACCCTTACGAAATATGGTTTTGTTTCCAGGTGTGGTTTTACCTATTACAGCTGGTCGCGATAAATCAATTAAATTAATTAACGATGCGTTAGCTGGTGATAAAACCATAGGTGTTGTTGCACAAATAAATGAATCGGTTGAAGTGCCAACGGGTAATGATATTCACCGTTTTGGAACCGTAGCAAAAATTTTAAAAACGTTGAAATTACCCGATGGTAATATTACAGTAATCTTACAAGGGCAAAAAAGTTTTGCTATTGATGCTATTTTGCAAGAAGAACCCTATTTAAAAGCAGCTACAAAAGAAGTTGCTGAAATTAAACCTTTAGAGAACGATTTAGAGTTTAATGCAATTATTGAAACCATAAAGGAAACCGCTCAGGAAATTATTCGTGAAAATCCAAACATTCCTTCAGAAGCAGCTTTTGCAATAAAAAACATAGAAAGCAATTCGTTTTTAGTAAATTTTGTAGCTTCAAACCTAAATTTAGATGCTACCGAAAAACAAACACTTTTAGAAATGAACAATCTAAAAGATCGTGCGTTAGAAACGTTGCGCCGTATGAATATTGAATTGCAAAAACTAAATTTAAAAAACGATATTCAAACAAAAGTGCGCGTTGATTTAGATCAACAACAAAAAGAATATTTTTTACATCAGCAAATTAAAACCATTCAAGAAGAATTAGGTGGTGTATCGCACGAACAAGAGTTTGAAGAACTTCGTAAAAAAGCGCAATTAAAAAAGTGGGATAAAAAAATTCAAGAACATTTTGATAAAGAATTAGGTAAAATGCAACGAATGAATCTACAAGTTGCTGAATTTTCTATTCAAAGAAATTACTTAGAGTTACTTTTAGAATTGCCTTGGAATGAATTTACTAAAGATAAATTCGATTTAAAAAATGCCAAAAAGATTTTAGATAAAGAGCATTATGGTTTAGAAGATGTAAAACGCCGTGTAATTGAACATATGGCTGTTTTAAAACTTAGAAACGATATGAAATCGCCAATTTTGTGTTTATACGGTCCACCAGGTGTTGGTAAAACGTCAATTGGTAAATCTATTGCAACGGCGTTGGGGCGCGAGTATGTGCGTATTTCTTTAGGAGGTTTACGCGATGAAGCCGAAATCCGCGGGCACCGTAAAACCTATATTGGTGCTATGCCAGGGCGTATTATTCAATCTATAAAAAAGGCAAAAACATCAAATCCAGTCTTTGTTTTAGATGAAATTGATAAACTTACTAGCAGCCATCAAGGCGATCCGTCAAGCGCAATGTTAGAAGTTTTAGATCCTGAACAAAATAAAGAGTTTTATGATAACTTTTTAGAGTTAGGATACGATTTATCTAAAGTAATGTTCATTGCAACATCAAACAGTTTAAATACCATACAACCTGCGTTGTTAGACCGTATGGAGGTAATTGAAATGAACGGTTATACAATTGAAGAAAAAATCGAAATTTTACGTCAGCATTTACTTCCAAAACAATTAAAAGAGCATGGCTTAGATGCAAAATCGGTTGCGCTTTCTAAAAAGGTTATGGAATTTATTGTAACTAAATATACACGTGAATCGGGTGTAAGAAATTTAGATAAACAAATGGCAACTATTGCCCGTTACATAGCAAAATCTATTGTTTTAGAAGAAGATTATAACGAAAAACTAACCGAAGAAGATATAGTAACTATTTTAGGGGCACCAAAATATGATTACGATAAGTATGAAACAAACGAAGTAGCAGGTGTAGTTACTGGTTTAGCATGGACACGTGTTGGAGGCGATATTTTGTTTATAGAATCAATTTTATCTGAAGGAAAAGGAACACTTACCATGACAGGTAATTTGGGTAACGTAATGAAAGAATCGGCTACAATTGCGCTAGAGTATATAAAATCAAACAGCGATTTATTTGGTATTGATGTAAAATTATTCGATAAATACAAAATTCACGTACACGTACCAGAAGGAGCAACACCAAAAGATGGTCCATCGGCAGGTATTGCCATGTTAACATCAATGGTTTCAAGCTTTACTCAACGAAAAATAAAGAAAAATGTAGCCATGACCGGCGAAATTACCTTACGTGGTAAAGTACTTCCGGTAGGAGGGATTAAAGAAAAAATATTAGCTGCTAAACGCGCAAATATTAAAGAAATTATTCTTTGTAAAGAAAACAAGCGCGATATTGATCAAATAAAACCGGAATATTTAACAGGTTTAACGTTTCATTACGTAGATAAAATGACCGAAGTGATTGATTTAGCTTTAACCAATCAAAAAGTTAAAAATGCTAAACAGTTAAATCTAACACAAGCTTAAAAAAAATGAAAAAAGGTATGCTAAAAACATACCTTTTTTTTTATTCTATCGTTATAATGTTATATATTCGTTAACATGTAATTTTACTAAACATGCGTAAAGTATTCACGTTAGTTTCATTTATTACCGTTTCAGCCGCATTTGCACAGGTTGGCGGAAGAGACGCTTATCAATTTTTACAAATGCCTACATCGCCACGGCAAGCAGCATTGGGTGGTACAAATGTTACTATAACTGGTAACGATGTTAATCAGGTGCTTTACAACCCCGCAGCTTTAAATAGCAGTATGAACAATATGTTAGCTGCAAATTTTGGTAGCTATTATGGCGATATTAGCTTAGGTGCGGCCGCTTATGCACATCAACTTAAAAATGGAAGAAATTTTCATGTTGGCGTTACGTATTTAGGCTACGGATCGATTGATGGTTACGACGAAAATGGTTTGAATACGGGTACTTTTTCTGGTAGCGATGTAGCCGTTTCTGTAGGTTACGCACAACCACTTAACAATACTAACTTTTCGGTAGGGGCTAATTTAAAGGCAATTTCATCATCATTAGAAAACTATAATTCTTTTGCAGTTGCTGCTGATATTGGCGGTTTATACCATAACGAAGATACAGGTTGGACCGTAGGTTTAACTTTTAAAAATTTGGGTGGGCAACTTTCTAGTTACGAAGACACCCGTGAATCATTGCCTTTTGAAGCAGTTGTAGGGGTAAGTAAGTTGTTAGAAAATGTGCCTATTCGTTGGCATTTTTCTCTTGAAAATTTACAACAATGGGATGTTTCTTTTTCAAATCCCAATCGTTCAGAAATCGACTTAGAAAATAAAGTAACTGAAGAAAAAGTTAGTTTTGGTAACAATATAATGCGTCACGTAGTATTTGGAGTTGAATTATTTCCAAAGAAAAATTTTAATATTCGCTTGGGTTATAATTTTAGAAACGGCGAAGAAATGCGCATTTTAGAACAACGCCATTTTGCAGGGTTTACTGCTGGTTTTGGTTTGCAAGTAAAACGATTTAAAATAGAATACGCACATAACCGATTTACTTTAGCCGGAAACACCAATTTATTTGGCTTATCGGTTAAACTGTAATACTTTTATAGCAAAAATTATTTGTTTTGAAAAAAATAACCATTGCAATAGACGGGCATTCATCAACAGGCAAAAGCACATTAGCAAAACAATTGGCAAAAGCCCTAAACTATATTTATGTTGATACAGGTGCAATGTACCGCGCAGTTACTTACTTTGCTATGCAACAAGGTTTTGTTGGTGAAGATTTCTTAGATAAGGAAGCGTTATTAAACAGTTTATCATTAATAAATTTATCTTTTAAATTTAATGAAAATTTAGGTTTTGCCGAAATGTATCTTGATAATAATAATATTGAAAGTGCCATTAGATCTATCCAAGTTTCAAATTTAGTAAGTAAAATAGCTTCAATTTCTGAAGTTCGATCTAAATTAGTCCAACAACAAAAACAATATGGGGTAGATAAAGGGGTGGTGATGGATGGACGCGATATTGGTACAGTGGTTTTTCCTAATGCCGAATTGAAAATTTTTATGACAGCATCGGCAGAAATTAGAGCACAACGTAGGTATTTAGAACTTCAACAAAAAAATGAAAATGTTTCGTTTGAAGAAGTCCTTAAAAATGTAACCGAACGCGATGCAATAGATTCTAGCAGAGCCGATTCACCTTTGATTATTGCAGAAAATGCAATTGTTATAGATAATTCATACTTAACAAAAGAAGAACAATTTAATAAGATTTTTAATTTAGCTACTGACTTAATTAATGCTGATTAACTTGCTTTATTTATTAAATTTTATACTTTTACACACTTAAAAAAATAGAAAAAAATGGGCATAAAATCAAAGTTAATTGCAATGAACTTCTTACAGTTTTTTGTATGGGGTGCTTGGTTAATTACTATTGGGAATTATTGGTTTGGTGATAAAAAATGGGACGGTACACAATTTGGAGCTGTATTTGGCACCATGGGTATTGCTTCAATTTTTGTTCCAACACTTACAGGCATAATTGCCGACCGATGGATTAATGCGGAAAGATTGTACGGTTTATTGCATATTTTTTACGGTCTTGTCCTTTTTTATTTACCCGAAGTAAACAATCCATCTTCCTTTTTTTATGTAATGCTATTGGCTATGTGTTTTTATATGCCAACTATTGCTTTAAATAATTCTATATCGTACACCATTTTAAAGAATAAAGGTTTTGACGTAATTAAAGATTTTCCGCCAATTAGGGTTTGGGGAACAGTTGGTTTTATTGCGGCTATGTGGTTAACTAATTTAACAGGTAATAAAGCAACAGCAGGTCAGTTTTATATTGCAGGTGCATCGGCAGTTTTATTAGGATTATATGCTTTAACTTTACCTAAATGTCCGCCATTGCGTTTAATAGATAAAAAAGCACCGTTAACCGAACAATTAGGTTTAAATGCTTTTAAGTTATTCGGAAATTATAAAATAGCTTTATTTTTCATATTCTCAATGTTTTTAGGCGGTGCGCTACAATTAACAAACGCTTACGGAGATGTTTTTATTGATGAGTTTAAACATTTTCCTATTTATGCAGATTCTTTTGTAGTTAAATATTCAACCATAATTATGTCGGTTTCTCAAATATCAGAAACCTTGTTTATTTTGGCAATTCCTTTTTTTTTAAAACGTTATGGTATTAAAAAAGTAATGTTGATTTCAATGCTAGCTTGGGTATTGCGTTTTGGCTTGTTTGCTTATGGCGATCCTGCTGGTGGTCTATGGATGATTTTATTATCATGTATTGTTTATGGTATGGCATTCGACTTTTTCAACATTTCAGGGTCGTTGTTTGTAGAAACTAATACCGATGCAAAAATAAGATCATCGGCTCAAGGATTGTTTATGATGATGACAAACGGTTTTGGAGCCGTAATAGGTAGTAATGTTGCTGGTTGGGTAATTGATAAATTTTTTACTCACAAATTTTCTTCGGCTACAGCATTAGCATCGCAATTAAATACAACAACAGATAACCCTAAGTTTCTCTCGGTTTTAAAAGATTCTTTTGGTGTTAGTGTTTCAAATAATGATTTACTAAGTAGTGAAGTTTTATTAAAAGATTGGAGTTCTATTTGGCTTAGTTTCGCCATATATTCGTTAATAATAGCGGTATTATTTGCGGTGTTTTTTAAGCACACACATAATGCAAACGAAATTGAAAATATAAATCATTAAAAAAACAGAGGTTAAAGCCTCTGTTTTTTTATATAAAAATTTGTGTTAAAGTATAAATAAGCAAGCCAACTAATCCGCCAACTAAGGTGCCATTTATGCGTATGTATTGCAAATCTTTTCCAACTTCAAGTTCTAATTTTTCGCTTAACTCTTGTCCGTCCCATTTTTCAACTGTTTGCTGTATAATCTTACCTACTTCGTTACTGTTTTTTAAAACTAACTTATAAACATATTGTTTAGCATAGTTATTAATAGATTCTTGTAAATGAGTATCGTTTTTAAAGGTGATAATTAGTTCAGTAATCGTTTTTGTTAAGTATATATTTAAAGAAGATTGCGGATTGTTTAAACTTTCTAGCGTATCGGTTTTTAAACGCTGCCAAATAGCGTTTGCATATTCCGATATTTTTTCTTGCGATAAAAATTCATTTTTCATGGCATTAAATTTTAATTGCCATTCTTCATTTTCATTTAAATCGCTAACTAAATCAAGTAAATAGTTGGTAATTGTAATTCTAATTTCGTGCTTTGGGTTATGTTCAATTTCATTAAAAAAGGTAGTTATACCCGAAATTAGTTGATTTGTAACCGATTTCCCACCAATTAAACCTAAAATAGGTTGTTTTTCAACAACTTTTAAATAAATTAATTCGCGATTGTTTTCTACATATAATTTTGCTTTTGGCAATACATGATTAATTAAACGGTTTTGTTCGTTTTTTTCTAATAGATATTGTAGGCTAGAAGCTGCAAATTTTTCAAGCTTTATTTCCTTTGATAAATCAAATGCTTTTGTGGTTAATAAATTTGATACAGTTTGGTTGTTTAAATTGGCAATAATGTTTTTTAATAGTTTAGTAATTTCGGTAAGTAAAAGGTTTTGATTTTTATTGTTATTAAGCCAATTTATAAAGTAGGTACTAATGTTTAATTTATCAATATAGGGTCTAATTGTGGTTGCAGTTAAAAAGTTATCACTTACAAAAGTTCCTAAATTAGAGCCTAATTTATTTTTGTTTTTAGTGATGAGGTTTGTGTGTGGTACTTTAATTCCCAACGGAAATTTAAACAAGGCGGTTACAGCAAACCAATCGGCCAGCGCACCAACCATGCCTGCTTCTGAAAAAGCACGCACGTATTCCATCCAACTTTTAGGGTTGTGTTTTAAAAAATACATCATTACAATGTAAATGCATGCCATTAAAACAAATAGGCCAGTAGCCATTAACTTATGTTTTTGTAGTTGCGTTTTTTTTGCCTGCATATTTTTTTATTGAAGGTACAAAAAATATAGATGTTTTATATAAAAAAAGCGTGGTGTATTGCTACATCACGCTTCGTATATATTGTAAAAATGAACTAAATACTAGGTATATTAACAACTTCGTTGGTATCGGCATCGTAATTAATTTCGTTGAAATTAAATCCAAAAAGATTAAAAAAGTCGTTGCGATATCCTTCAATGTCTGAAATTTGTTCAAGATTTTCGGTAGTAGCTTCTTTCCATAATTGAGCAACTTCTGCTTGAACATCGTCGCGCATTTCCCAATCATCTACTCTAATTCTTCCTTCATTATCTAGAGCAATTTCACCATTTTCGGTATACATACGCTCTTTAAATAAACGATACATTTGTTCAATAGTACCTTCGTGTATGCCTTTTTGTTTCATTACTTTGTATAATAAAGAAATATATAAAGGTACCACTGGTATTGCCGAACTTGATTGTGTTACTAAGGCTTTGTTTACCGATACAAATGCTTGTCCGTTAATATCTTTTAAAATGTTGTTAATTGTGCCAGTTGTAGCTTCTAAATCGTTTTTAGCTTGGCCAATTGTACCGTTGCGGTAAATTGGGAAAGTAAGTTCAGGTCCAATATATGAATAAGCAACCGTTTTTACGTTATCTGCTAAAACACCTGCTTTGTGTAGGTCTTCCATCCAAAATTTCCAATCTTCACCACCCATAACAGCAATGGTGTTGTCAATATCTTCTTGACTATCGATAGGATTAATAGTAATATTTGAAACAACACCCGAGTGAAAATCTACTGTTTTGTTTTCAAATGGTTGCCCAATTGGTTTTAAAACCGAAGCATAAGCAACACCTGTTTTTGGATGTGTTCTACGTGGCGATGCTAAACTGTAAACAACTAAATCAACAGTTCCTAAATCTTTTTTAATTAAATCGATCGTTTGTTTTTTAATTTCGTCAGAAAAAGCATCACCGTTAATAGATTTTGCGTACAAACCTGCATTTTGAGCTTCTTTTTCAAAAGCAGCAGAATTGTACCAACCTGCAGTTCCTGGTTTACCTTCTGCCGCTGGTTTTTCAAAGAACACACCAATTGTTGCTGCACCTGAACCAAATGCTGCTGCAATACGAGATGAAATTCCGAAACCTGTTGACGCACCAATTACTAAAACTTTTTTTGGTCCGTTTGCTATTGTTCCTTTTGATCGTACATAATCAATTTGATTTTTAATATTTAAGGCAGTTCCTTCTGGATGTGCTGTTAAACATATGAAACCTCTTGTTCTTGGTTTTATGATCATTTTAGATATATTTTATTATTTTTTTGTAGTTGTAAATTAGGTATCAAATTTAACTATTTATATCTTATTACAAAAACAATATTTATTGTTGATATTGTGAATTTTAGCTTAGTTATTTTTTATAAAGATACTTTTGTTTTGCTTAAAATTAGCGAAATTAAAATATACATGGCTATAATAACGGGTATAGCTACAAACTGAAAAATAATTAGTAACACCACGCAAAGTAACAAGAATAATAAGGCCGTTTTGTTTTTACTAAGCTGGTCGCTTTTAATTTTTAACGAAAATAAAGGCAATTCTGCGTTCATGATAAATGCGCTAAAAAAACTTATAACTACCAAAATATAAGGGTTGCTAAGTAAATTTATAAGTGTTTCATTAGCAGTGGTGCTTAAAATAAGCGGTATACTTAAAACAAAAAGTGCATTTGCAGGGGTGGGTAGCCCTATAAAACTATCAGTTTGTCTTGTATCTATATTAAATTTAGCCAAACGCATACACGCACCTAAAGTTATAATAAAGCCAATAAAAGGTACCAATTTCATGTAAAAAGTTTCGTTGGTAACCAAATAAGTTTCATCGTTTTGTTGAATATGCGAAAGCATTTGGTACATTACCACACCAGGTACTACCCCCGATGTAACCATATCAGCTAAAGAATCTAGCTGAACACCTAACGGACTAGTAACTTTTAATATTCTGGCAGCAAATCCGTCCCAAAAATCAAAGAAAATTCCTAAACAAACCCAAAAAAATGCCATTTGTAAATTATCGTCAAAAGCATAAACTAGAGCAATTAAGCCCGAAAGTAAATTTAAAAGTGTAATTGCATTGGGAATGTGTTTTTTTATTGCCATGAATTTTATATTTTTATTTTTAAAACAAATGTAAACAATAAGTTCTAAGTATTTAGAGTTTATATATTGTAAAATTTTGTAATATTTGTAAAATTTATTTTCGTGAAAAAAAGGTTATCCATAGTGTTTTTACTTTTTGCAACCGTAAGTTTGCAAGCACAAACCGCAAGAAAATACTCTAATGAATTTTTAAACATTGGGGTAGATGCAGCTTCATTTGGTATGGCAAATAGTGTAATTGCACAAACGGCCGATGTAAATTCGGGGTATTGGAACCCTGCTGGTTTAGTGTATTTACAAGATAAACAAGTAGGTTTAATGCACGCTAGTTATTTTGCAAACATTGCACAATATGATTATGCTGCATTTGCAATGCCTATAGATGAAAAAAGTGCAGTAGCTTTTTCGGCTATACGTTTTGGGGTTGATGATATTATGAATACCACCGAATTAATTGATCAAAATGGAAACGTAGATTACAATCGTATTTCGCTATTTTCGGCTGCCGATTATGCTTTTAATATTTCCTATGCACGTAAATTAGCAGTTGACGGTTTGTCTTTAGGTGCAAATTCAAAAATTGTGCGTAGGGTTATTGGAGATTTTGCAAAATCATGGGGTTTTGGGTTAGATATTGGTTTACAGTACCATACCGAAAAATGGAAATTTGGTGTGATGGCACGCGATATTACAACTACTTATAATGTTTGGAATATTAATAAAGCCGAATTTGAAAAAATAAAAGGTGCGGTTGAAGGTCAAAACCAAACACTTCCAGAAACAACTGAACTTACACTACCAAAATTACAAATAGGTGTAGCACGCGATTTTATGTTAACTGATAAATTTAATTTAACAACTGCGGCTGTTTTACATACCGAATTTTATCAAACAAACGCCTTAATTTCTACATCAGCATTTAGTATGCAACCATCGGCTGGTTTTGAATTTGGGTATGATAAAATGGTTTTTGTTCGAGCCGGTGTTGGGAATTTTCAAAATGAATTACAAATTGATAATTCTGAAAAGCTAACATTTCAACCTAACATTGGTTTAGGTTTTAAATACAAAGGCATACAAGTTGATTATGCTTTAACCGATATAGGTAATCAAAGTGCATCACTTTATTCAAATATATTTTCGTTAAAATTAGATTTAGGAATCTTTACAAAAACAAATGAATAATTTTCTAATTAAATTTAAACAACAAATCGTACTACTGGTTTGTTGTTTTTCTTTTTTACAATTTCAAGCACAACCATCGTACTTAACTGAACAAGCCGAAATTAGCGTGCTTACATGTGGGGTTGGTAATGAAATGTATACTCTTTTTGGACATACAGCACTTAGAGTTAAAGACTTTAACCAAAATTTAGATGTGGTGTACAATTGGGGAATGTTTGATTTTAAAACACCTAATTTTTATAGTAAATTTGTTAAAGGTGATTTGTTGTATTTTTTAAATGTATCAGATTTTAATAATTTTATAAATGATTATACGTACGATAACCGTGAAGTTATAGAACAACAACTTAATTTAACGTATTCTCAAAAAATGGCGGTTTGGAACGAAATAAACCGACAATTAAAAGGCAGCGATCGTTATTACACATATGGTTTTATAAAAAACAACTGTACAACTAAAGTTGTAGATGTTATAAATAAAACAATTTCAGCTCCGTTACAAACAAATTTCCCAAAAAATAATTTTTCATATCGTTATATATTGAATGAAGGTTTAACAAATCATTATTTTGAAAAATTAGGTGTTAATTTGCTTTTTGGATACAAAACAAACAAGCAAAATCAGCTTATTTTTCTTCCAATAAAGTTAAAAGACGCCTTAACATTTAACCAAAAAATTGTTAAAAGTGAAAAAAAACTAAATTACGTACAAGCCATAAAAAACGGTTTTAATTTAAATTCTGTTTACACTTTGTGGGTAATAGCATTGTTTTTGGCTATTTTTGCATTAAAGAAAAATGTACAACGGTTTTATTTTTTACTAACTGCACTTTTTAGTTTGTTTTTGTTGGCTGTAAGTTTATTTACACACCACGAAGAATTACTTTTAAATATGTGGATTCTTTTCTATAACCCATTATATATTGTTGGAATGGTTTTAAAAAATAGAAAAGTTTTTTGGGTTGCTTTAATATTTACAACTATAGGATTACTTTTTATGGGGATTGAGTTGTTAATGGTAGCAATCCCTTTAATCGTTTTACATTTAACTTTTATTTTGGCATTATTTTTGCTTAAGTTAAGTAAAATTGGAAGATTAGAAAAGGAAAATGTTTAGTTTTTTAAAGAAAAGAAAAATATTAAAAGATATTATACCTAATAATTTTGTTGATATACACTCGCATTTATTATATGGTTTAGACGATGGAAGTAAATCGTTACAAGAAACACGTGAATTAATTGAAAGTTTACAATTGTTTGGTTTTAAACAGTTTATTACAACGCCACACACAACTCCGTTAGTTTGGGAAAATACAAAAGAACAAATTGTAGAACAATACAATAAAGTTAAAATAGAGTTAGGTTTTTCTACAGAACAACTTAAAGTAGCTTCAGAATATTTAATGGACGATTCTTTTTTAAAAAGAATTGAAAATGAAAAATTATTGTGTATAAAAGATAATTATGTATTAGTTGAAATGTCTTACATAAATCCACCAATACATTTATACGAAATTATTATGGAATTACATTCGCAAGGATATCAGCCTATTTTAGCACATCCAGAGCGTTATAATTTTTATAAAAATGATTATGCAAGTTTTAAGAAGTTAAAAAGTGCTGGTTGTTTGTTTCAAATGAATTTATTAAGTAGCACCGGTTATTACGGAAGTGGTATTGCCGAAGTTTCAGATTATTTATTAAAAGAAAATATGTATGATTTTGTAGGCAGCGATGTTCATCATAAAAAACATATTGATGCTTTTGGTGATGAAATTAAACTTAAAAACGTTGACCTATTTGAACAACTAATTCAAAAAAACGATTTTTTTAAAGAAAAGGAATTAAATACTACAATTGTGTAGTTTTTCTACATAGAACAAAAAAACGTCTAAATTTAGACGTTTTTGTTTTTAATGTGCATGTTTTTTCTTTAAAATTCCTCCTGCAGTTTCTTTAATTGAGCTAGAGAATATAAAGGCTTTATCATCAATTTCATGTATAGCTGTTTTTAATTTTCTAACTTCTAAACGGGTTACAACAGTGTAAACAATATCGGTTTCAGTACTTTTTTCAAAACTATCTTTCATAAAACCACGCTCGCCTTTATAAACGGTTATTCCTTTACCCATTTGTAGTACTAAAAAAGCTTTTACTTCATCGCTTTTAGATGATATGATAGTTACGCCTGTAAATTCTTCAAAACCTTCTACAACATAGTCTATTGTTTTAGATGCTACAAAATAGGTTAACATAGAATAAAATGCAGCTTCTAATCCAAAGAAAGTTCCAGCAATTAAGAAAATTAAGATATTTATACCCAAAATAATTTCGCTCATAGAAAAACCTACTTTTTTACCCGTATAAACAGCTAAAACTTCAATTCCATCTAAAGCAATTCCACTTTTCATACCAAAACCAACACCTAATCCAATAAAAAATCCTCCAAAAACCGAAACAATTAATTTGTCATGTGATACTTCAGGAAAAGGGATAAAAAGTAAGCAAAGGCCTAAAATTATTACCGAAATAATTGATTTTATAGCAAATGATTTTCCTATTAATTTGCCGCCAAGTAGCAAAAACGGAATGTTAAGAGCTACAAAAATAAGAGCTATGTTTATGTGGTATTTTTTGTATAAAAGTAGTGCAATACCTGTTACGCCACCATCGAAAAAATGATTAGGAATTAGTAAACTTTTTAAAGCAAAGCTTATGCTTAAAATTCCTAATAACATAAATAAGTAATCTTTAAAACTGTCGTTCGTTAAAATTTTTTTCATTTTTTTATTTGGCTAATTTTTTTGTGATTTTATTAATGTTAAATTTTCTTCTTTTTTATTGTTTCTTAATCTTTTAGCTGATTCTGTAAAGTATTTGTGGTTTTCAAAAAAAGAAACTTGAATATTGTTCCATTTTTCTTTGTTTAAATCTTTATTTTCAACCAATATTTCTTCGTAAAGTCCATTTGCAATTTCTTCAAAATCATTACGTCCTAAATAATCTAAATCGGCATCGGCTAAAATTTGCTCTAAATGATTCTTAGGTGTTTGAGGAATTTTTGTTGCGCGTATCATTCCTTTAATTTTTTCGATTTCTATAGCAGAATAACCAAATTCTGGTAAATAAGTATCAGCAAACGTACATGAAATTTCTTCATGGCCATTGCCTTTTACAATAAAACCCGAATCGTGAAAAAGTGCGGCAACTTGCAATAATTCTGTATCTTTAGTTGTAACCCCTTCCAATTTAGCATAGCGAATTACCGCTTCGTGCACATCTAAAATATGGTTTAAATTATGGTAATGTAAATGTTTTGGAAGTTCATTTAACTGCTTTTCAATAATAAATTTTTTAACCTCTAAAAATCTTAAATTGGGTTCTTTATTTTCTACAAAATACATATTTAACTGTGAATCCATTAATTTTTCAGAACGCAATTCAGTTGTGAAAATTTCTTTAACTAGTTGATACGTGTTTTGGCTTATGTTTACTTTTCCAATTGCTCCGTTAACCTCCATTTCTGCAGCAATATTAACAGCTATACCCCAAACATCGTAAGTGAATTTTTTAATACCAACGATACCAGCAACTACTTCGCCAGAGTTTATACCAATACGCATTTCAAAGTATTCCTTGCCTTCATTTATACGCTTTTGTTTGTATTGTTCCATAAAATCGCGTATTTCTAATGCGGCATGAACCATTTTTATCGCATGGTTTTCGTCTTTAACAGGTAAGCCGCTTACAGCCATGTAGGCATCGCCAATGGTTTTTATTTTTTCAATACCATATTTGCTAATAATTCTATCAAATTCTTTAAAACAATAGTTTAATTCTTCAATTAATTCGGTTGAAGATACTTTTTCGGTAAGTTTTGTGAAATCTTTAAAATCGGTAAAAAGTATTGTTACACTATCGAAAAATTTAGATTGTGATTTCCCTTTTTCTTTTAATTCTAAGGCAATTTCTTCTGGTAAAATATTTAATAAAAGTGTGTCAGATTTTAACCTTTCTTCTTTTAATTTTTCATTTTGAATTTTGATTTCGCTTTTTTGAATTTCAATTTCATTTTTGCGATTTATAACCTGTGATTCTAGTTCTTGGTTGATGTTTTCAATAGTTGTTTGCTTTTCTTTTTCTTGTTGAAGACTTTCTTGTGTTAGGTTTTCAATCTCGATTAGTTTTGATTCATTTTCTTCATTGATGTACGAAAAATACCAAGCCAAATACGCCGACATTGAAAAGGGGATACTAAAAAAGGATAAAATAAAGCCAATAAAAATAATTCCCATAAAAATATTGGTTGCTGTATTTTGACCATTGCCAAATTTTACATGTCCGTTTTCAATAAAAATTAAAACCGAAACAATTATTAAAACTAAAAAAAACAAGGTGAGTAAAATGCCAGTTGCTAAAATTTTTGCACCTTTTACCTTTTTTAAAATAGCTTTAATTAAAAGAATTGTAGCTTCTATACAGGCAAAAATGAATAAAAGTGGTACTATAAAACCCCCGCTAATTTCAATGCTAAAAAGCAGAATTAATAGTGCAACTATACACAATACCGAATATATTTTAAAACGTAACTGTTTGCTACTAAATAGGGTATTTATTAAACCGCTTAAAGCAAAACCTGACAAGCATACTAAAAAAACAATTAGTTTTTCTATTATATTATTGTCTAATAAGTACGATGCTTTAAAAACCAAAATAAAACTTATAAATGCACCACCCATACTAAAGCTAAACAGGCTAAAAAATAAGTTTGGTTTAAACTCGCGATAAAATAAATACAGTATTAAGTGAAATACACTAAGTGTAATTAAAATTGATGCAAAAACTGCCAAACCTGTAACAGCCTGATTTTTTGAATTATTTTCATCTATTGCATTTTCAATTGTACTTATATTAAATTTAAAACCAAAAAAGTTACTGGTTTTAGTTATTTCAGGGTTTTCGTATTTAATAGCAAAAACTTGTTTACCTGGTTTTTTAAAGGTAAAAGTGATGTATTGCTCATTAAACATATCGTATTTGTAATTTACTGATTTTGAATTTTTAGTAGAAAATTTACCAAATGTTTTAAGCGGAACTCCATTTAAATAAATGGTATAAGCTCCGCCAAGTTCTAAATTAAAACTTAAAGGTACACCTACTAATGTTGAATCAATTTTAATAGTTTTTCTAAACCAACCTAATTTGTTAAAAATTATTTCTTTTTCTACAACTTTACCTGTTGTATCCGCTTTTATGGTTGCCCAATTGCTGTCGTTATAATCTAAATTTTTCCATAAATCATTATTTCCTTGAGTAAATTTCCAACCATTTAATGTTTTGTAATATTTATTGTTGGTTATAAAATCTTTGTAAGTATATACCTTTATTGTATCGTTTGTTTGCGCTTTTGAAACTAAAGCTACAAGTAATAAGTATATGTATAATAACTTTTTCATTTTAAACAGTTTTAGTTTCAACAAAATACATTTTTGCAAAGCCTTTTCCTTTAATTTCTATTTCGCCACGATATGTAAATTCAAAGTAATTTTTAGCTAATTCGTACGTTGTATGTCCTACATTTATTCTACCGTTTTCACTTTTTGCTTTCATACGAGCAGCGGTGTTAACGGCATCTCCCCAAATATCGTAAGCAAATTTTTTAATGCCAACAATACCAGCAACAACTTCGCCCGAATTTATACCAATTTTAATTTCAAAGTAAGGTTTGTTTTGTTTTTTACGTTCGGTTTGATAGTTTTCAATGAACGTACACATTTCAATAGCTACTTCGATCATTTTTTTTGCATGATTTTCATTTTCTAATGGCAGTCCGCTTACAGCCATATACGAATAACTAATGGTTTTTATTTTTTCTATTTGATGCTTTGTTGTGATATGATCGAATGCTTGAAAACAAAAGTTTAATTCATCTAATAATTCTTGCGAATTTAATTGTTGCGATACTGAATCTAAGTTTATAAAATCTGAAAATAAAATAGAAACGCTGTTGAATTGTTTCACCTTACTTTCGCCACTTTCTTTTAATTCATCGGCAACATCTTTTGGTAAAATGTTTAATAACAAATCTTCTGATTTTTGTTTTTCTTTTAACAAAGCGTGTTGTTGTTTTTCAATTTCTTGTTTTTGAGTTTCAATTTCTTTTGTACGTTCTTTTACTTCGGTTTCTAAAAAAAATGTTTTATTTTCTAAAAGTGCTTTGCGCTCTTGTTCGTGTTTTAACGTTTGGTTAGAAAGTAAATTTACTTGTTTTAATTGTTGTTTTAATTTGCGACTTACAGCTGCAAAATTTGATGCTAAATAAGCCGACATTGCAAATGGAATACTAAAGAAACTTAATATACCTAAAATAATAAGAATACTAATTGTTACATAATTAAAGGATTTTGTAGCAAAAAATATTCCAACACACATACCTAATAAAAGAGCAAAACCAAAACTACAAACTAATCCTATTGCAATTATTTTTGCGCCCGGCTTTTTATTTAATGCAGCAATAAGTACAATTATAATTGATTCTAAAAGTATTATTGTTGTGAAAATTGATGCTAGAAACGAGAAGTTACCAGAAAATGAATACATTAAAAGTAAACTAAAACCAACCAAAATGCTTAAAATTATTAATCGTAGTTTGCTTTTGCTAAATAAAAAATTAACTGTTGCACTTATGGCTAAACTTCCTATTACAGAAAAAGTTACCGATATGGAATTGGCAGGGTTTAAAAACGCCATACCATCAAAACCGAATTGAGTTAATTTTGCGTATCCAAAAAGGATGCTACAACCTGAACATAAGTTAAATAAAGCGAAAAATAAGTTGGAAATAAATTTACGGTAAAAACCAAATAAGATTAAGTGTATTACACCCAGTGTAATAAATATAAAACCAATAGCAATAGTTGCCAGCCATAAATAATTACTATATGTTGATTTTTCTAGATATTTATCAACTGATAGTAATGAAAATTTGAAACCTTCTGTTTGAAATGTTGTTTTTGTTTTATTAAACAACGAGTCTTTATAATGCAATGCAAAAATATTTTTACCAGGTTTATTAAAAACAAATATTAAGGGTTTGTTTTTTAAGCTATCGACTTCATTATTTAAACCTTTAAAATTTTTTATGTGAGTACCGTTTAAGTAAATTTTTACTTCGGCTTTTGAAAATACTTGTAAAGCAACGGGAACGTTAACTAAGGTAGAGTCAATTATTATGTTTTTTCTAAACCACATATCACCATTAAAATCAGGTGCTTTTAATTTGCTAAAAACACTTGTTAACGGTTTCCAATTAGTATCATCAAAATCTTTTTCTTTCCATAAAATAGTATTACCAGATTGGGATTTCCAATCGTTGTTTAATTTTATTTCATTTTCAAGATCTTTAACTGTAAATACTTTGGTTGCTTGCGAATTGTTTTGTGAACACAGTAAATTTGCCCAAAGAATTATTATAAAAAGAATGATTTTTTTCATAATTCTATGTAAAAATATTAAATTCTAAATTTTTATAAAGAAATGAATTAACCATTAATAATGCAAGTTTATTAAGAAATTAAACTAAAAATGCCTCACATTTTAAGATGTGAGGCATTTTTTATATAATTAAAATTACTTTTTAGCAGTTTCGGGTTTTAATACTGCAATAATACGATTTTTGTTTAAGTATTTTTTTGCAACATCTTGAACATCTTTAACTGTTAAAGTTTTCAATGTTTTCTCAAATTCTAAAGCTTTTTCAGGATTTTCTTGTTCACTAAAAGCATTTGTTAAAACACCTAACCAATATCTGTTTTCTTTTAATGATTTGGTATAATCTGTCATTTCGCCTTCAATAAATTTGTCTAAATCTTTAGCATCGGGTCCGTTTTGTTGAATTTTTTCAACTTCTTTCAAAGTTAATTCAATTAACTTATCGGCATCTTTAGGATTGGTAGGGTACGAAATACTGAAATCATAGGAACCATAAGGAAATTTATTTAAAGAACCTCTTGCGCTAGTACCGTATACACCGCCTTCTTTTTCACGTAATTCTTCAATTAATTTAATAGTAACAATTTCGCCTAAAGCTTGCATTGCTAAGTTTTCTTTTTCAGAGTACGTTGTTTCGCCTGTGTATGATATTCTTACGGTAGCTTTATCGTCGGTACCTTTATAAACATCTTTTCTATGAACTCCCGTTTTAGCACGGAAACCTGTATCTTTTATTGTTTCTTTACGATTTAATGCTGGTAACGATGCAATATAAATTTCAGAGAAAGCTTTCATTTGTTCATCGGTAACATTTCCAACAAAGAAAAATTCAAAATCGCTGGCATCTGCAAAGCGCTCTTTAAACAAATTATAAGCCATTTTGTAGTTGGTGTTTTCCCAATCTTTTTCCGTTGGAATTGGCGAAGAATATCTTGCATTATGGCCATACATAAAGTTTGATATTTCAATTTGATAAAATACCTCAGGCATTGCCATTAAATTAGCTAAATACGATTTTGTTTTGCTTTTTTCTGTTTCGTAAGCGTTTTCATCATAATTTAAATCTGTAAAATACGCATGAACAGTTTGAAACAAATATTCTAAATCTTTAGGTGTACTATTTCCAGAAAAGCCTTCTGTAATTCCGCCAACGTATGGTGAAACACGGTAAATTTTACCAGTATTAAATTTAGTTAATGCATTTTGATCCATACCTGCAATACCTGCTTGTGGAACAGCGCTTGTTGCATGTTGAATTTTTTTATAAGTTTCGTTATCAACTAAATTAAAACCACCAAAACTTCTGGCACCAAACAAAATTTCATCGTTTTTAAAATCGGTTTTTTTGTAGGTTACTTTAGCACCGTTGGCTAACATAAGTGTAACTGTTCCTAATTTGTCGTTTTTAGAAGTTCCTACAATTTTACCTGGTTTAATTTCGTTACGAATTAACGATTCTGCAACAACAGCATCTTCATAAGGTGTGATTTCTACTTTAGACACGTCTAATGCAGCTAAAACTTCGTTTTCGGTAGGTGTTTTTAAACCTTCTTTTTCTGGGCCAGTTAAAATAATTACACGATTTTCATCTTTTATATACGATTGAATTACGTTATTAACATCTTTTAAAGTAAGTGTAGGTAATATTTCTTTAACTAAGTTGAATTCATAAGCAATTGACGGGATCGCTTCGCCTTCTAAAAAGTGACTTTGGTATCTGCCTAAATATGCCGATGAGTTGTTTTTATCGCGGTCGTTATAAGCTTTTTCATAATAAGCTAAATAATCTTTTTTTGCACGATCTAGTTCTGATTGTGTAAATCCAAATTTGCGGGCGCGTTCGTTTTCAATAGCTAAAACTTTAACCGCTTCTAATTGTTTGTCTTCAGCAGTCATAGCCATTGATTGAAAAGCTTCTTTTTCACGTCCAAGCATACTGCCATGAAAGCTGTACCCATAAACAAATGGTGGGTTTGGTTTGTTGGTGTATTCTTCTAAACGTGCGTTTAACATTTGCGAAAACAAGCCTTCAATTAAATCGTTTTTAAAATCGCCAACTGTTGTTGATGGTTTTGCTTTATCAATGTCTTTATAAAAAATTTGTACGTTAGCCGATGTTGCTTCTTTATCGGTATTTACAGATACAAATGTTTCTTTATGATTTGGAATATCGAACGATTTACGCTCTTTAGGATTTACAGGATTTTGATATTTAGCAAAATGACTTTTAATTTTTGCTTCCATTTCATCAACATTAATATCGCCAACAACAATAACAGCCATAAGGTTAGGGCGGTACCAATCTTTATAAAACTGACGAATTTCTTCGGGTTTAAAAGTTTCTAAATTTTCTTTTGTACCAATAGGTAAACGTTTTGCGTACAATGAATTGTGAAGCATTTTAGGTAAGTAATTCTTCATCATACGATCGCCCGATCCTAATCGTGTGCGGTATTCTTCAATAACAACGCCGCGTTCATCATCAATATCCTTTGTTTCTAAATTAGCGTTAAAGGCCCAATCTTCTAAAATTTGGAAACCTTTATCTAATTTCACAGGATCATCTGCAGGAATTGGTAAAAAATAAACAGTTTCGTCAAAACTAGTATAAGCGTTTAAGTGTTGACCAAATTTTACTCCAATGCTTTGTAAATAGTTTATTAATTCGTTTTTAGGAAAAGTTTTGGTTCCGTTAAAAACCATGTGTTCCATAAAGTGAGCCAAACCTACTTGTTTATCAGTTTCTAAAATAGAACCAGCATTTAAAACCAAGCGTAAATCTACCTTTTTTTCTGGTTTTGCATTTTTACGAATGTAGTAAGTAAGTCCGTTTTCAAGTTTACCAATTCGCACATCGGGATCGGTAGGTATTTTTTGATTAAAATCTGCAACTTGTGCCCATAATGATGCAGGTAAAATTAAAATACCTAATGTAAGTTTTCTTAAATTCATGTGTGGTGTTTTTAATTATCTCAAAAATATAACTATTTTTAAGTTATAAAAACTGTAATGTGATAATAATGTGTTAAATAATAAAAAAAGACTCCTTTTTAAAGAGTCTTTTTTATAAATATTTAAATTAAGTTTAAACCGTTGGTAATTAAATGCGCTACTTCGGGTCTGCTTTCTTTTACCTTTAATAAATGGTGTAGCGCGTTATTGTAAATTGGTGAGTTGTGTTGTTTTGCAAGTTCAACAATTTCTAATGTTAATAGCCAATCTTGTGTGTGATTTGCAATTAAATCATTTAGAATGATTTCTAAATTATTGGTTTGATTACTTTCGCGTTGTTCACGAACTTGTTTGTAAAGTTTTTCAAGTGCTTCACGTTCGCTGGTTTTTTTAGCTTTAATGGTTTTGGTAGTTGGTACATGGGTAATCATATCAAAACTATTAATATCAGCTGGGCCAGAAAAAGCTGAAACTATTTTTTTACCTACAGCCATATCATAAGTGCCCCATTCAGGTTTAAATAAAATGGTATCGTTATGAGTAACGGTACAATTTTTAAAGCTTATTAAAATAATTTCGCCTCTTAAATTTCTTGATCCTGTAATAATTTCACCAGCAACTTTAATATCTCCTTCAAATTCTAATTCAACAAAATTGCCTTCGTGAATGTTATAAGCAAGTAAGTCGCGTGGGCTCATATCCTCAATAGTAAGGTTTATGTGTTTTAAACGCCCAATAGGACTTCCAAAACCTTCGGAATGATATTCTGTACCATGGTTAACTAATTCTTTTTCGCGGTAAGCTAATGCAGTAGCGCCAGTTGTTTGTATGTAAACAGGTTTGTTTTCGTGTTCAATTACATTAGTAAAAACACCTGAAATTTGTAGGCCAGTTGATAGTTCAATAGTACCTAATACTTTAGATTGAATTAGTTTTTTTATACCGCTTAAACCACCACTACGCAAAGCCATTTTGTTTGCAAATTCTTCTAAAACCATACTAAGTTGACCAAAATCTTTAGTAACATAAAGCTGAGGTTGCGGTTTTGTGATGTCGAAGCCTTGATAAGCAGCATCTATACTATAAGGTATTTTTTTAACCTTATCGGTCATACACCATTCACTTTCGCCAATAGATGATAACAAACCGGCACCGTATATTTTAGGATTTTCAACTGTACCAATTAAGCCGTATTCAACAGTCCACCAGTGTAAATTTCTAATTAAAGCCATTTCTGAAGGTTCGGTAGCTTTTGCTTGTAGTTCATCAACTTTATTGCGAATGCGTTTAAGTTCACTTTCAGGTGTTCCTTCTGCTTCTTCTAAAATAGATAATTCGCGAATAGCTTCATAAATTTCATAATCGTGAGCCGATGAAATTGCTTTGCAACCAATTTCGCCAAAACGTCTTAAATATTCTGCATATTCAGGGTTTGCAATAATTGGAGCGTGGCCAGCACCTTCGTGAATTATATCTGGAGCAGGGGTGTATTCAATATTTTCTAATTGACGAATATCAGAAGCAATAACCAAAACGTTATATGCTTGAAATTCCATAAAAGCATTTGGTGGTATAAAACCATCAACAGCAACAGCTGCCCAACCAATTTCTTTTAAAATGCGGTTCATGCCATACATGCTTGGAATACTTTCAATAGAAATTCCAGTTTTTTGTAAGCCATCTAAGTAAGAAGAATGAGCAACCTTAGATAGATAATCTACATTTTTACGCATTACATAACGCCATACTGCTTGATTAATAGGGGTGTAATCGTTGTAATCTTGTGGTTTTATAAATTGTTTTAAGTGTTTTGGCAAACGATCAATTAACGGATTGGTTTCAAAATGCTCGTTCATATTTAATGTATGGTTTATTATAAGGTTTTTAGAATTTCAAATGTACTATAAATTACCGAGGTTTTAATGGATAATTTAGATTTCGCACCTGTTAAATTTTATTTTTTTTATATCAACAGTTGTTTATTAAAAAATATTACCTAAATTAGCATTATAAATTAACAATAAAATAATATAAATCTATTATGAAAAAAATGTTTTTATCTTTAGCAACTATTGCATTTGTTGCTGCAGGTTCTTTAACGGTTACTTCTTGTGGGGATGATGATTCAAATCCAACACCAACACCAACACCAACACCAACTTTAACAAAGAATTTTATTCAAGTTAACAACGATCAAGAAGAGATTACTTATTCTTTGTATGCTGTTCATAGAGACGGTACTGGTTCTGCTCCAATAAAAGAATATACATTACAAGATGGTACTGTAGTTGCTGCTTTTGAATTTATTTCTCACAATGGTGATGCAGTTACAACTTTTGGTACAGCTGAAACATGGACTACTTTGTTAACAAAAGTTGATACCTCTATTCCTGTAGGAACTGCAGGTAGATATGTATTACCATTTACTACTGAAGGTTCTACTTTATTAGGTGGTTTTTCAACTACATTTAATGATACAGATTATTCTTACGCAGCTGAAGCAGAATTTGATGTAGTAGATTTAAATTATGGTTCAGAAACTGAGCCGGCTACAATGACTTATACGTTGTCTGGAACTGATGCAGATGATACTTCTATTATGTTAAAAACTAATTTAGAAGGTGAAATTGATGGATTATATTCATTAAATGCTAGTTCAGCTAAAGGTTTAGGTAGAATTAATCCTAAAAATGGACAATTAACAAAAATTAAATCATTAAACTAATTTTAAATTAGTATAATAAATAAAACCCTGATTAAAGTCAGGGTTTTTTTATGTAATAAAAGTAGCATTTATTATGCTACTTAATATAAATACAAAATTAGTTTAATTTTGTTTTAGTAAATTCAGCTCCTTTTTCTACAGCTTTTTTACCTGCTTGCTGAATTTCTTCTTTGCTTTTTACAACTTCAGTTTTTACTTCTTCTACTTTTTTGTCAGTATTTTTAACAGTATTGTTTACTGCATTTTTTACAGAAGTACTAGCTTTGCTTGCAGCAGCACTAGCTTGTTGTTTTACTTCTTCTGCAGTAGAAATAGCTTCACCTTTTAAAGTAGCTAATGCAGCTTTAGCATCGTTTAATTTTTTAGTAGCTGCTTGCTTTTCTTCAACAGTTACCGCTTTTTTCAATTCTTCTTCAGCTTCTTTAATTTTAGCTTCTAAAGATTCTACTGTATCAGTTACTTCTTCTGTAACTTGAGCTAATGTGTCTTGTACTTGTTCAGTTAATGAGTCTAATTTGTTTTCTAAATTTTCAGCAGCAGCTTCTTTTTTACAAGATGTGAATACTAATCCACCAATAACTGCCATAGTTAAAACGATTTTTTTCATAATAAATTATTTATTTAATTTCATGCAAAATAAAACAATTTTATTTACAGATTTTAAAAAATATCAAAAAAAATTAAATTAATGATTTATAAATGATTACTATCTTTACAATTGTCAAAATAAAAGATTGTATGAGAAAAATTTTGGTTTTTTTAATTGTATTCATTTCAGCTTTAAATGTAGATGCAATGAATGATCCTTATTATATTAAATCAGTTGCATTTACACAAAGTAGTAGTGAAAATTTAGCGTTAGTGCCAATTTTTAGATTGAACGAACCTTTTGTTTTTTCTTTTGAAGATTTAAATGGAATAGAAACCGATTATTTTTATAAAATTGTTCATTGTGATGAAAATTGGCAGCCATCAAACTTAAAAATTACCGAATATATTAGTGGAATTCAACCCTCGCGATTTGTAAGCTATCAAACATCATTTAATACTTTTCAGCCTTTTGTGCATTATTCGGTTCAGCTACCAAACAGTAATACAAAAATTACAATAAGTGGTAATTATATTATTGAAATTTATAATGATGCCAATGAAAAAGTAATTGAACGCCGTTTTGTTTTATATGAAGATTTAGCCAAAGTTGCATTAGAAGTAAAGAAAACACGTAATTTAAACGCATCGCCTTTTAAGCAAAATATCTATTTAAATATTGATTTTGAAACTTTACAACTGCAAAACCCTAAGCAAAATGTACAAGTAGTTGTTTTGCAAAACGGACAATGGTATAATGCGCTTACCCAAATAAAACCTCAATATGTTATTAGTAATCAATTCAAATATCAATATGATGAGGAAACTAATTTTTGGGCAGGAAATGAATTTTTGTATTTTGATAACAGCGATATGCGACAAGTAAATAACACAGTTGAACGTATCTCTAGAACCGATTTGTTCCAAACGTTTCTATGGCCTAAAATTGCCCAAAGCACTAATAAATCCTATAGTTTTTATCAGGATGTTAATGGCGGTTTTAAATCAAGAAATGCTTTAAGAGGAAATAATATAACTGAAGCTGACTACGCTTGGGTTTATTTTGGATATAAACTAAATAAGTTACCAAGTAATCAAAAATTATACATAGTTGGTATGTTTAATAACTATCAATTAACACCTGATTATGAGTTACAATATGATGATACAAATGATTTGTATAAAACGGCTTTACTACTAAAACAAGGTTTTACTAATTATAAATATGTAATAACTAATGAAGATGGAAAAGTTTTAGAAAATTTAAATCCCGAAGGAAATTTTTTTGAAACTGAAAATGAGTATTATGCTCTGGTTTATTACAAAGCAGAAACCGATAGGTTTGCCAGAGTTATAGGTTTAGGTAAAGCAGATAGTAAACTTATTACTAATTAAAAATTTATTTGTAATTTTGAATAAATTTCTAAAAAATGGTTTCAAAAATCACACATGGAATAAAAGTAAGTGTTAAAGTACAATTTGCTAGTAAGCAACTGCATTTAAAAAACCTTGTGAATTTTTTTAACTACGAAATTACAATTGATAATGAGGGAAATGATAAAGTACAGCTTTTAAAACGTCATTGGATTATTAAAGATGCTTTAAACGGTGTTGAAACCGTTACCGGTGAAGGAGTAATTGGGCAACAACCTATTTTGTTATGCAACGAAACATTTCAATACATTTCAGGAGCCTATATTGTTGGTCAAATTGGTAGTATGCAAGGTTATTATACATTTTTTAATTTTAATACCAGTAAAACCTTTCATGTACAAATTCCCCTTTTTAACATGAGTGTACCCTATATATTCAACTAAAATAAAAATAATAAACAAATGTCTACAGGATTTTTTAACGTTCCGGTTGCCGTGAACGAACCCGTAAAAACATACGCACCAGGAACTATTGAACGCGAAGAAGTTCAAAAAACCTTTAAAGAAATGTACAACACTACGGTTGATATTCCTTTATATATTGGTGGAAAAGAAATACGTACGGGTAATACCAAAAACTTATTTCCTCCGTTTGATCATCAACATCACTTAGGTATTTATCATACCGCAAGTAAAGAAAATATTCAAGACGCCATTCAATCAGCTTTAGCAGCACGAGTAAAATGGTCGCAAATGGCTTGGGAGCACCGCGCTTCTATTTTCTTAAAAGCAGCCGAATTAATTGCAGGACCATACCGCGCTAAAATTAATGCAGCAACAATGATTGCACAAGGTAAAACTATTCATCAAGCTGAAATTGATTCAGCATGTGAATTAATAGACTTTTTACGTTTTAATGTGCAATACATGACCGAAATTTACAAACAACAACCTATTTCGGCTAAAGGTATTTGGAATAGAGTAGAACAACGTCCGTTAGAAGGTTTTGTTTACGCAATTACTCCTTTTAACTTCACAGCTATTGCAGGTAACTTACCTTCGTGTGTTGCTATGATGGGTAATGTGGTTGTTTGGAAACCAGCAGCTACGCAAATTTTTTCTGCAAATGTAATTGTAGAAGTATTTAAAAAAGCAGGATTACCAGATGGTGTAATTAATGTAATTTATGGAGATTCATCAATGATTACAAATACCATTTTAGATTCTGCCGATTTTGCAGGAATTCATTTTACTGGATCAACAGGTGTATTTAACAACTTTTGGAAAACTATTGGTACAAACATCAGTAAATACAAAACATACCCACGAATTGTTGGAGAAACAGGTGGTAAAGATTTTGTTTGGGCACACCCAACATCAAACGCTAAAGAAGTAGCTACCGCCTTATCACGTGGTGCTTTTGAATACCAAGGTCAAAAATGTTCTGCAGCTTCTCGTGCTTATATTCCAGCTTCATTATGGGAAGATATTAAGAACTATATGATTGCAGACGTTAATTCATTTAAAATGGGTTCGCCAGAAGATATGAGCAACTTTATGTCGGCTGTAATTTCTGAATCATCTTTTGATAAACTAGCCAAAGCAATTGATGATGCAAAAGCATCAAGCGAAGCAGAAATTGTTGTAGGTGGTGGATATGATAAATCGAAAGGTTGGTTTATTGAACCAACTGTAATTGTTACTACAAATCCTAAATACGACACAATGGAGCGTGAGTTGTTTGGTCCTGTGTTAACTGTTTATGTTTATGAAGATGCAAAATGGGAAGAAAGTTTGCAATTAGTTGATAGTACTTCGGAATACGCATTAACAGGAGCAATATTTTCGGGCTGTAGATATGCAATTGAAACAGCAACTAAAGCGTTAGAAAACGCAGCTGGCAATTTTTATATTAACGATAAGCCAACAGGTGCAGTAGTTGGGCAACAACCTTTTGGTGGTGCTCGTGGATCAGGAACTAATGATAAAGCTGGTTCTATGATTAACTTATTGCGTTGGGTTTCGCCACGTACAATTAAAGAAACTTTTGTACCTGATACTGATTATAGATATCCGTTTTTAGGTTAATCTTAATACAAAAATGCCCTGATTTTTTCAGGGCATTTTTATGTTTTTTTAAAAAGCATCAATTATTATTTTTTTCATTTGCGTTAGTTTGTTAAAAGCATTTGGTTTTTTACTTAATTCGTTCCAATTTTCTGGACAAATTTGCCAGCTTATGCCGTATTTATCTTTTAGCCAACCGCAAAAACTTTCGGCGCCACCATTCGCTGTAAGTGCATTCCAATAATAATCTATCTCAGTTTGATTTTTACAAGAAATCATAAATGAAACCGACTCGTTAAAAAGAAAAGGTCCGTTTGCATTTATCGCAATAAAATGCATCTTTAAAATTTCAAATTCGATAGATAGTATTTTTCCAGCATACGCTTTATTGAAATCAGGTAAACCTTCTTGTTCATTTAAAGGATAGTAATTGGTTTGTAATATCTTACCATCATTAAATACAGATAAATAATAAGTTACAGCTTCGAGAGCATTGCCATTAAACCATAAGTTGGGTGTAATTTTTTGCATTTTAATTAAAATATTTTAAAAGCGTTTAGTTTGAATATAAAGTTTATACATTTTAATAATTTAAATTCAATCCAAAGCCTATCCCCATATCACTGTCATAATGCGTTCGTAGTCTTAAATTTTTATTTAAAATATATTGTAAATCACCCATGTATTCTTTATCTGTATTAATCATAAATCCAGCTCTTAATCTTTTAGATAAAGGTATGTCTTCTCTCATTAGAGATAACCTAAAAATACCATCGTGATAAAGTTCAGCTTGTAAGTTTATTAACATTGGTAAAGTATACATTATACCTAAACTAATTGCTGATCTTTTATCTTTTTTATTTGTTTGTCCAAAAATGTTCGTTTCATTTACATCCATTGCTGTTTTTCGGTATCTAAAATCAAAACCAATAAAAGGCATAAACCATTGCATCTTACCTATATAACGGCCAAGGTGTGTTTCAGTTTCGTAGCCGTGATGATCATTGTACCCTAACCGCCATTCTGTCCCTAAACTCCAACGGGTGTTTTGAAGCATTAATTCTCCATCGTTTCCATTAGTTGCAAAATCGTTTTCGGCCATAAAATGTAATTCATTACTCTGTTTTTGTAATTTTTTATATGCCCATTTTTTATTTTTTAGATATTTATTAGGACTTTGATTTTCGTAACTAAAAACTCGGTTCATACCTGCCATCATATGATATAAAATGTGACAATGAAAAAACCAATCTCCTTCTAAATTGGCCTCAAATTCAATGATATTTGTTTCCATTGGCATAATATCAACAACATTTTTTAAAGGTGCAAAATCACCTTTACCGTTTATTAATCTAAAATCATGTCCATGAAGGTGCATTGGATGTCGCATCATTGAATTGTTGTACAATGTAATTCTAACTATTTCTCCTTTTTTAATTAAAATTTTATCCGTTTCAGAAAGCACTTTGTTATCTATACTCCAAATATATCGGTTCATATTACCGGTTAATTCAAATTTTAGTTCACGTATAGGTGCATTTTTGGATAATACTGTTTTTGTAGGAGATTTAAGCATAGAGTAGTTTAGAGTGATTATAGCTTTAGAATTATTATGTAGAGAATGATTGTTTTCTGTCTGATTTACATTTTTTTGTACTTTTTTACCAGTGATTTCTTCATACATTACAGTGTTCATATCCATTTTTTGTAAACTCATATCCATTCCCATATCATTCATGGTACCATCTAAATTCATCATTTCATTCATCATTTTCATTCCTTCAAAATATTTAAGTTTTGGTAAAGGATTTAAAAGTTGTTTAATGCCTGAACCAAGATAAATTGATACAGATTTAGTGCGATCTTCTGTAGTTGCCATAAATTCAAATGAAGTGTTTTCTTTAGGAATGGAAACTACAACATCATAAGTTTCAGAAACTCCAATAATTAAACGGTCAACTTCTATTGGTTCAACGTCGTTACCATCATTTGCAACAACTGTAATTTTACCCCCCGCATAGGTTAACCAAAAATAGGAAGACGCACCTCCGTTTGAAATTCTTAATCGAACTTTATCACCTGATTTAAATTCTGAAAATTGTTTTTCAGAAGTTCCATTAATTAAGAATTTATCATAATAAACATCACTTACGTCCATCGCCAGCATTCGTTTCCATTCGTTCTTAAGTTTTGTTTTGAAATGACCTTCTTTAATTGCTTAGGAATAACTTTGTGTAGTACCTTTTTTAATAGCAAACCAATCAGAAGCGTTGTGCGACATTCTGTGTACGTTTTCTGGCTTGTAATTAGTCCATTCACTTAATATTAAAGGAATAGTTGGTAGGTCATCAATACCTTTTCTAAAGGATTTATCATCTTCCTTTTTATTGATAATTAAGGATCCATACATACCAATTTGTTCTTGTAGACCACTGTGGCTATGGTACCAATGGGTACCATTTTGTATAATGGGGAAACGATAAACATGTGTAGTATTGGGTTTAATGGGCATTTGAGTTAGATATGGAACACCGTCTTCAGGATTAGGTAGGTACAATCCATGCCAATGTAACGAAGTAGTTTCTTTAAGTAAGTTGTGAACATGTATTTCGGCTAAATCACCTTCAGTAAAAGTTAAAGTTGGCATAGGTATTTGTCCGTTTACAGCAATGGCTCTTTTTTCAATACCTGTATAATTTACAATAGTGTCTTTAACGTATAAATCGTATCGAATTACTTTTTGAGCATTACTATTTATGTTAATTAATAAAGTAAAATAAAATATAATTAACTTTAAAAATTTATTTTTTTTGTTATTTATCATAATTAATTTAATTAAAAGTAAGGTGTTATATTATGTAAACACCTTACTTTATTATTTAATTGTTTCAATAGTTTTGCCGCAAGAAATCATTTGCGATCCGTAAAATGGATTTTTAATGCTTTCATCTTTACTTAACCAATTAGCACCTTTTCCATTGTTTGCCATAGGGCAAAATTGATAAAAAATAGGGAATTCGTGTTTTGTAGATTTAATTAATTCATACATTTTATTTGATAAATCAATAAAATATTCTCGTTGTTGTTGTATATCTTTAGTTAATGTAATTTGATCAGCATAATCGATTAAATTTTGCATTACTTTTAACCAAATAACCTGTTCTTTATTAGTAAGTTTTTCCATTTCAACAGCTTTAATCGATGAAATAAATGATTCTGCATTAGTCAAAGCCAAAGATGCATCAGAGTTTACTAAAGCTTCTTTTATATTAAAATAATTATTAAATACTGGATTTAAAGTGCCTACAACTTCTTTGTTAGTTGTTGTTGAGGAATTATGGTTTATATTAATATCTGTTGACTTAACAACTTTAACGGTTTGTTTGTTTGAACGTTTGTATTTACAACAATCAGGTAAATGCTGATATTTTTCATCGGGTGCTAAAAATTCATTGCTGTCGTACCCAGCTATTGCAATACGTTTTAATATTTCATTTAAATCGGTTTTTAAAGTATCATAAACAATTTTTGCGTTTTTGGTTTCTTTATCCCAATCTATATGAGCTGTTTTTTTTAAATTTCCTGCTTTTTCAATTTTGGTTTCACACATACCACAGTTACCAAATATTTTAATGTTTTCGGTTTTTGCATTGTTAATTTGCGAAATTGCCGAAAATAATGGCAATAATGTAATTGCAACCAATATATTTATTGATTTCATATTTTTTTATTTTAAGTTGATAATAATTAACTTTTAAGAAATTTTAATTCTGTTTAAGCACACGTATGGCTGTACATATTAAAATTAAGTTATTTTTGGTGGCGTCCAAATTGAAAAGTAACCAGGGGAAAGTTCAATTTTATTATAAAATGATTTTTCTTTTTTGTTTTTTATTATAATAAAATCTGCATTTAATTCAGTTAAATAAATTACAAAAAATATTGATTGCACTGTTGTGCACTTGCAAATCAATTTATCACAAGTACTATCACAAGCTTTACTATTACGTTTAATATCGTTGTCTTTTTTACAACAAGATTTTTCTGTTTTGTTCAAACTACTTCCACAAGCATAAGACTTACCAGGGGTAATAAAAAAAAACGTAAGCATTAATAATAATATGTAGAATTGCTTTGACATATCGCTAAATTACAAATTTTTAATTTAACTAGTTTAATTTAAAAACAATTTTATTACATTTGGTAAAATCAAAAAATAATAAATGGCTGTATTAAAAGTAATTGAAGTTTTATCTAGCTCTGAAACAAGCTGGGAAGACGCAACTCGTAAAGCTGTTGAACAAGCGGCAAAATCGTTAAAAAATATACGTTCGGTATATGTACAAGAGCAAAGTGCTACTGTAAAAGAAAATAAAGTTGTAGAATTTAGGGTAAACCTTAAATTAACTTTTGAAATTGAATAATAACTTATAATTAGAAAAAAATGGGATTAGGTAGTTTTTTTAAAAACCTTTTTGGTTCGGCTTCAAATAAAGTTGAATCTGGTGTTGAATCTGTAAAAAATGTTGCAAACGAGTCAGCAGGAAAATCTGATGAATTTCTATCGGGTTTGGGCAATAAATTAAGTGATGCTTATGATGCAGCCAAAGATTCTGCATCTGAAGCATTTTCAAAAGCTAGTGATATGGCCGAAGATGCTTTGGAAACTATTAAAGATAAAGCAGCACCAATGATTGATAAAGCCGAAGAAATGGTTGATGCAGCAAGTGAAAAAGCTTCTGAAGTATTTGAAGATGCTAAGGAAAAAGTTGAAGATGTTGTTGAAGACGTAAAAGAAAAAGCAACTGAAACATACCAAGCTGCAAAAGAAAAAGTTGAAGATTTTACCAACGATAAAAACGAAGAAAACGCACAGTAAAAAAAATCGCCTTTATATAAAGGCGATTTTTTTATGATTTATTTATTTTGTTCACACCACTCGCGTGCATTTACAAAAGCTTCAACCCAAGGCGAAACTTGGTCTTCTCTACCAGCTGGGTAATTTGCCCAGTTCCAAGGGAAAACAGAACGCTCGATATGCGGCATGGTTACTAAATGACGCCCAGTTTTATCACACATCATTGCTGTGTTATAATCTGATCCATTTGGATTTGCAGGGTATTTGTCATATGCATATTTAGCAACAATATTGTACTGGTTTTCGCTGTTTGGTAAGTTAAATTTACCTTCACCGTGCGAAATCCAAACTCCTAATGTTGTACCCGCTAAAGTTGATAACATTACCGAATTATTAGGTTGTACTTTTACCGAAATAAAGTTAGATTCGTGTTTTTGCGAAGTATTATGATGCATTTTACCATGTACTTCATGTTCAGGGTTAATTAATTCTAATTCCATAAACAATTGGCAACCGTTGCAAATACCAACTGATAACGTATCAGGTCGAGCAAAGAAATTCTTTAATGCAGTATTTGCTTTTTCGTTGTACATAAATGCACCTGCCCAACCTTTAGCCGAACCTAAAACATCTGAATTTGAAAAACCACCTACAGCACCAATAAATTGGATATCTTCAAGGGTTTCACGACCACTAATTAAATCGGTCATGTGTACATCTTTAACATCAAAACCGGCTAAGTACATTGCATTAGCCATTTCACGCTCAGAATTCGATCCTTTTTCACGAATAATTGCAGCTTTTGGTCTTGGGTTTGAATTGTTGATTGTTGGCTTTTGCCCGTTAAAATGAACAGGGAAGTTAAAATGAATTGGTTGATTTTTGTAATTCATTAATCGCTCACGTGCCATACCGTTTTTAGATTGTTTTTTATCTAAGTAGTACGATGTAATAAACCAAGTATCACGTAATTCGTTAATATTAAAGTTGTAATGTTCTTTACCAAATGCAACTTTTAATTCTTGACCTTCAGATGGTACACCAATTTTTACAAATTCAATACCATTAGCATCCATTTTATTTTCAAAAATACGATCGTTTTGTGCTTGTAACACTACGGCAATATTTTCGTTAAATAAAGCTTTAATAATATCGGTTTCATTTAAACCTGTTAAATCGATATCAGCATCTAAGTTATATCCAGCAAAACACATTTCAAGCAAAGTAGTAATTAAACCACCTGAGCCCACATCGTGACCCGCAGCAATTTGATTATCGTTAATTAATTCTTGAATTGTATTAAATGCCTTTTTAAAATAAGCGGCATCGGTAATAGTTGGTACTTCGTTACCAATTTTATTTAAAATTTGTGCAAACGATGAACCACCTAACTTAAATTTATCTTTAGAAAGGTTTATATAGTATATAGAATCGGCACTTTTAGAAAGTACAGGTTCAACCACTTTTGTTATATCGGTACAATTTCCTGCAGCTGAAATAATTACAGTTCCAGGGGCAATAACGTCGCCATCGGGATATTTCTGTTTCATTGAAAGTGAATCTTTACCCGTAGGGATATTAATTCCTAATTCAATAGCAAAATCTGCACAGCCTTTAACAGCTTCATATAAACGTGCGTCTTCGCCTTTATTGTTACAAGCCCACATCCAATTGGCCGACAGCGAAATACCACTAAGTCCGTTTTTAATTGGGGCAAAAATAATGTTTGATAATGCTTCGCCAATTGCATTTCTACTACCAGCAACTGGGTCAACCAAAGCTGTAATAGGTGAGTGACCTACTGTTGTAGCAATACCTTCTTGTCCTTTAAAATCTAAAGCCATAACACCAACGTTATTTAAAGGTAATTGCAATGGGCCAACACATTGTTGTTTGGCAACTTTACCACCAACACAACGGTCAACTTTATTTGTTAACCAATCTTTACAAGCAACAGCTTCTAATTGTAAAACTTGGTTTAAGTAGTTATAAACTTCTTCTTTTTCGTAAGTAATATCGGCATAATTGTAAACAACGGTTTCGTCGTTCATAATGGTTTTTGGCGATGAACCAAACATATCGCTTAAAGCTAAATCCATTGGTTTTTCACCATTTGTAGCCGATTGAAAAGTAAAGCGTTGATTGTTTGTTACTTCACCAACAGTGTACATGGGCGAACGTTCACGATCGGCAATACGTTGTAAAGTTTCAATATCGGTTTTACCAATAACTAATCCCATACGTTCTTGCGATTCGTTACCAATGATTTCTTTTGCCGATAGCGTAGGATCTCCTACAGGTAATTTATCTAAATTAATTAATCCACCAGTGTTTTCAACTAATTCAGACAAACAATTTAAGTGGCCACCAGCACCATGATCGTGAATTGAAACAATAGCGTTATGATCTGATTCTACCATACCACGTACCGCATTTGCAGCACGTTTTTGCATTTCTGGGTTTGAACGTTGTATAGCATTTAGTTCAATTCCCGAACCAAACGCACCTGTATCTGCCGATGATACTGCAGCACCACCCATACCAATGCGGTAGTTTTCACCACCTAAAATAACAATCTGATCGCCAGGTTTTGGTTCGTGTTTTTTAGCTTGATTTTCTTTACCATAACCAATACCACCCGCTTGCATAATTACTTTATCGTAACCTATTTTGCGGTTGTTTTCTTCATGTTCAAAGGTTAAAACCGAACCTGTAATTAAGGGTTGGCCAAATTTGTTTCCAAAATCTGATGCACCGTTTGATGCTTTTATTAAGATATCCATTGGTGTTTGGTACAACCAATTTCTTTCGTTCATTGCTTTTTCCCATGTACGATCGTCTTCTAAGCGTGAATAAGACGTCATGTAAATAGCTGTACCGGCTAAAGGTAATGAACCTTGGCCCCCAGCTAAACGGTCGCGAATTTCACCACCTGATCCAGTTGCAGCCCCATTAAAAGGCTCTACAGTTGTTGGGAAATTGTGGGTTTCTGCTTTTAATGAAATTACCGAATCAAATTCTTTTTCAGTGTAAAAATCGGGTTTATCTGCAGAATTAGGTGCAAATTGCGTTACACGTGGCCCTTTTACAAAAGCTACGTTATCTTTATATGCCGAAACAATATCGTTTGGATTTGTTTCAGATGTACTTTTAATTAATTTAAATAAGGAAGTTGGTTTTTCTTCTCCATCAATAACAAAAGTACCGTTAAAAATTTTGTGTCGACAGTGTTCTGAATTTACTTGCGAAAAACCAAATACTTCAGAATCGGTTAATTTTCTGCCTATTTTTAAAGCTACATTGTTTAAATACTCAACTTCTTCATCACTTAAAGCTAAACCTTCTTGCTTGTTGTAAGCTGCAATATCATCAATTTCTAAAACAGGTTGTGGTTGTATGTTAATGGTAAACATATCCTGTGTTAAAGAAACATATTTTTGAGAAATCATTGGGTCGAAATCGTTAAAATCTTCTTCGGCCTTTTGAAATTCTTCAATACGAATGATACCGTTAATACCCATGTTTTGGGTAATTTCAACTGCATTTGTACTCCACGGTGTAATCATTGCGGCACGTGGACCAACAAAAGTGTGATTAACTGTAGGGATTTCTAAAAGTGTAGCGTTGCCAAATAACCAATTAAGTTTTGCTACATCTTCTGTATTTAAAGGGATTGAGGTTTGTACAGCGTAAACTGTACCAGACGCATTTTCAAAAAATTGAATCATCGTTTAAAGGTTTGTTGTGTTGTTATTTGAAAATAAAGAGCAAAATTACTATTAAAAAATAATATTAGCAATTTAATCTACTACAGATGTTATATGTTGATAAGCTCCTAAATCTGCAGATGTTAATCTGCTGATTCCTACAATATCGTTTGGTGCTTGTTGCGCGTAAAATGAATTGCCGTAATTTATAATAGATGTTGCTTTTTCGGTAATCATCATTTTATTTTTTTGTGTATCTGAAAAATAAGGTTGATGTTCGTTAAAATTCTTTGCAATTAAATTGTTGCTGAAATAAGTAGCGTTGTTAAAATTGTACGGAAAAATATCGGTATTGTAACGGTTGCCGCTATTTTGAAATTTAATTAAGCTGTATTCAAATTTAAAATTAAAATTTGTTTGATTGTTTGCTGGCGCTAACACCAAAGACTCGCTTGCATTGCCATAAATAATACTGTTTTTAAAATTGGCTTGTAATGCAAAAGGCATAGTTCCATCGCCATTATCCATTATAACGACAGTTTGGTTTTGTCTGCTCCAATAATTTGCAAAAGTGCAATGTACAAAATCATAAACACCACCATTTGTTATTGCTAAGGCAGCCTTTCCGCAATTATTTGTAACAATGTTTTTGGCTGTAACATTAGCTGTGGCTAACAATAAACCATATTGTTCACAATTATAAATTTGCATATTTTCTAGTTCTGCTGTACCGTTATTTGCATTTATAAACAACCCATTAATAGCATTTTTTACTTGAATGTTGTTAAATTGTGCATTACTGTTTTGGCCAATAAAAATACCCCACCATTGTCCAGGTGTATCTTCAAAGCTAGGCTCTAATCGGTTGCCTTGCATTAAAATAGGTTCGTTTATGGTACCTTGTGCGTTTATGGTTGCTGTTGGAAATGCAATTAGCGCAGAATTTCTATGAAAATGCACTTGGGTGCCTGCCGATATGTTTAATGTTTTGTTTGGAGGAACAGCAGCAAAACCGTAAATAACATAAGGTTTGGTATTGTTCCATTCTAATTCATTGCCGTTTGTTGCATCGTTTTCATCTAAGAAAAAACCATATACTTGTTCATCGTTTATAGAAATGCTTTCGTACGAACCGTTTTGAAATTTTTGTGGATATAAAAAAACAGCATCTTTAACCAATGTAACCAAATTTACTTTTTGTTGATTGCTACCAGCCTGAAACAAAATTTCATCGGTATATAAAAATTCAGAACCGTTTGTTTCTTCTTTGATATCAACCGTTGTTTCAACAAATATAAAAAGACTATCCTTTGCCAAAAGTTCTACATTTTCAAAGCTTTTACCAGGCATTCCATCAACCATTAATCTAAAGTTTGAATTTTCGCCTTTGGCTAATCTAATCGATGGGATTTTGATGTCTTTATTACTTTTATTGAACACTTTTAAATTGTAGGTGCTAGATCCAATGTTTGTAAAAATAGTGTCTAAATAAACGGTGTCTTTAGAGAAAGTTAATTCGGAACCAGTTGCAGGCTCAAAATTAAAATCATCACGGCACGAAGCAAAACTTATGATACCAATAACAAGAAGAAGGTTATATAGAAATTTCATTTTTTCTTTAAATTTATAAAAAATTGTGTTTATTTATATTCAAAACCTTTTTTAATTTTTTAAACCTTTATATTAAGTTGTGCTAAAAAAAACGGTTTGCACCCAATTTTTCAACGTGTATTTGTTGTAAATTTCTTCAGGGATATCGGTATAATCAGTGTTTAAAAATGTTTCAGGAATAGTTGTAAAATCATCTTCTATAACCAAAATATTGTTTGGATTGTAAAAATCGTACTCTTTTATAGTTTTGTTATTAGTGATGATTTTTTTGTGTAGAGCCATAGCTTCAAAAATCCTGAAACTTAATCCGGTTTGGTTAGGTCTAAGTAAATCAATTACAATTTCACAATCGTTTGTAAGTTCACTTACGGTTTTTAAATCAATATGTTCAGGTGTAATTTCAATTGCGCTATTTAATACACTAAGCGCGGGTTTATAAATTATAAATTTATAATTCTTTATTTGAACGCTATCAAAATAATTAGCAATTTTATTTAGTAAAATTTCTCGACTTTTAGATTGCGAAATTATTGTAAAAGCCTTGTATTTTGGTGAAGTGTTTTTTTGTTTATCTATATAAATAAAATTGGTTAAATGCTTTAAAAATGAGTTGTTTTGCGAATCGTGCCAATCAAACGAAAAAATATCATCAAATAAAACATCATAATTTTCAGGTAACGGATTTCTTGCTAAAGAATCGTAATTGTACGCAATAAATTTATGTGTTTGGGTACGTAATAGTTCTAAAATATCTTTTCTAAAATGGTCGGGGTTTATGATTAAAATTTGATCTTGTTTTTCTAAATTTTTAATTGTAGCAATTATTACCTTGTTGCGATAATCTTTTTTAATGTTTTTGTTTAAAAAAGTTTTAGAAAAAAAATTTTTTACACGTTGTGCCTTGTTTTTATATTTAAAAAAAATTTTGCTACTATCAATAAAAGTAACGTCGTGCCCTAAATTTACTAGTGTTTCTGCAACGTGGTTGTTAAATCCCCATAAATCGAATGCTACAATTGTAATCTTCATAAAATACTAAATTTTTGCTAAATTAAACATATATTTGTTTTAGATTTACAAAATAGCAATATTCAATGAAAAAAATACAAACGGGTTTTTTGGTTTCATATGATTATGAAAAACTTAAAAAATCAATACCGCCTGTATACGAGCATTCTGACCAAATTTTTTTAGCATTAGACCATGAAAATAGAACCTGGACAGGCAATAAATTTGAAATTAACGACTCTTTTTTTTCTTGGATTGAAGAATTTGATACCGAAAAAAAAATAATTATTTATAAAGATAATTTTTATATCCCTGAATTATCGCCTATTGATAACGATACCCGCGAGCGCCAAATGTTGGGAGAAAAAATGGGGATTGGTAATTGGATTATTCAAATAGATGCAGATGAATTTTTTTTAGATTTTGATAAATTTGTTAAGACATTAAAAAAGCATGACCGTTTTTTAGACAATCCTAAGAAAAATAAAGTGCAATTTTCTGGTTTTTTAATTAATATTTACAAATATTTAGACAAAGGACTTTTATACGTAGATGATGCAACAAAATTTATGGTTGCAACAAATTATCCTAATTATAAAAGAGCTCGCAATACTAAAGAACGTGTAATTTATGTGCCGCATTATGCATTACACGAAACACTTTCGCGTACAGAAGAAGAATTAGCCTTTAAAATATCTAATTGGGGGCATAAAGATGAAATAAATTCCGATTTTTTTACAAAATGGAAATTAGCAAACGAAACTAATTACAAACAATTAAAAGATCTGTTTTACCTTAACCCAAAAATATGGAAATCTTTAGGATATTTTCCAAGTGAAAATTTACAAGATATTAAACAATTTATTATTGAAAATCAAGACTTAAAAAAATCTGATCTTTGGATTTTTAAAAAGAACTTTGGTCAATGGTTTAAGCATTTATTTAAGTAAAATGAAAACAGCATTATTAATATCAACATACAACTGGCCACAAGCGTTAGAACTTATTTTTAAAAGTATTTTTGAACAAACTGAAATGCCTGATGAAGTTTTAATTGCCGACGATGGTTCTACCCAAGAAACTAAAGATTTAATAAACAATTTTGCTCAAAAAAGTACGTTTAAAGTTACACATATTTGGCAGGAAGATAAAGGTTTTCGCAAAGCAATTGTTTTAAATAAAGCAGTTGCTGTAACAAATTGTGACTATATTATACAAATTGATGGGGATTGTATTATGCACCCTAAATTTATTGGCGATCATAAAAAAAATGCACAAACAAACACCTATCTATACGGTACACGGGCTACAATAACCAAAAACGCATTGCCAGAAATCTTTATAAAAAAGCAAACAAAATTTAATTTCTTTTCTAAAAATTTAAAAAAGAAAACTAGAACAATTCACTGTGCCATTTTATCGCAAATGTATAAACCACATGCAGGGGTATCATCAAACTTTCGCGGGTGTAATGTATCTTTTTGGCGAAACGATTTTATTGCTATAAATGGATATAACGAAGCTTTTGAAGGTTGGGGGCGAGAAGATAGCGATTTGGTAATTCGTTTAGGGAATTTAGGCGTGTTAGCAAAACGTTTACGATATGTTGGTATAGTTTATCATATTTATCATCCAGAAAATTCTAGAAATCAGTTGCAAGAAAACGATTTAATTCAGCAACAATCTATTCAAAATAAATTAATTAAAGCCCCAAAAGGTATTTCGCAATATTTGTAATTTCATGAAATTTGTAATTCATCCTAAATTTATTTCGTTAAAAAACACATTAACATCGGTTATTGAAAATTTTGATAACCAAGGACAACTTTTTGTAAAAGGAAGTAGAAATACCATTAAAACTTTTCAGCTTAATGAATTGATGTTAAATGTAAAAGCTTTTAAAAAACCTAATTTTCTTAATTCGTTTGTTTACAGATTTATTCGCGATTCTAAAGCAAAGCGTTCCTTTAATTATGCAATTAAATTATTAGATAAAAATATAGGAACACCGCAACCCATTGCTTTTGTTGAATATTTTGAAGGATTTGGTTTGGGAAAAAGTTTTTATATATGCGAACATATTGTTACTGAATATACTTTTAGAGATTTGGTTGAAAAACCTGATTTAAAAAATCATGAAGAAATTTTGCGTGCTTTTACTCGTTTTTGCTATCAATTGCACCAATCGGGAGTAGAGTTTAAAGACCATTCGCCCGGTAATACGTTGATAAAAATGAATGCAGACAATTCGTATTCATTTTATTTGGTTGATTTAAACCGCATGCAATTTCACACACAAATGTTGTTTGAAAAACGTATGTACAACTTACGCAGATTAACACCTAAAAAAGAAATGATTGCTGTTATGGCAAATGAATATGCCAAATTTTTTACAGAAAAAACGGAACAAGAAATTTTTAATACACTTTGGCAATTAACTAGTGATTTTCAAGAAAAATTTCATCGAAAACAAAGGTTAAAAAAACGCATTAAATTTTGGAAAAAGTAGTTTGTTTATAAAGTTTAAACATTTCGGTGTACCTTTCTTTTATACCTTGCGCATAAATTTTACAAATAATAAATCCTTTTTTACCATCTAAAAAACCTAGTCTAAAAAAATATCTATTTAAAAAAGTATAAAATGGATGTAAAACAGCCATAAAATGGTTAGGTTTTACACCTTTATTTATTTTTTCTACCGCTTTTAAACGGTTGTAATAAAAAACTTTGTCTTTAAAATGTTGATGATGTGCGTATGAGTAATGAATTAAGTAATTTTTTAACACACCAACATTATCGTTAAAGTTTAATTTTTCATGCACAATGCCTTGATAATACGCGTTTTGTTTTTTAAATAAACGCAAGTTTTTATCAGATTGTAAACCCGAAAAATGAACAGCTTGGTTAAAATAATAAAATTTACGTTTTAAAAAATAACCACGTTTTGTTTGGTTTGATTTTAAGGTTTGAATTATTTCGTTTTTTAAATTTTCAGAAATACGTTCATCGGCATCAATAAATAAAATCCAATTGTTTGTTGCGTAGTTTATGGCTATGTTTCGTTGGGTAGAAAAATCTTTAAAGGCATGTTGATATACTTTTACATGCTTAAATTCTTTTAATATTTCTATGGTTTTATCGGTGCTGAACGAATCAACCACAATAATTTCATCTGCAAAATTTAAATTCTGCATAAGTTCCCTAATATTTTTTTCTTCGTTAAGGGTAATTACTAAAGCGGTGATTTTATTATTGTTCATTAACCAAATTTGTATTGATGAAATGAGTTAGTAAATCGTTAAAAAAAGCGGGCTCAAATTGGTTGTATAGCAAATTGTTTTCCTTTTTTAATGATTTTAAATTTTTGTTTTTAAATAAATTGGGCTTAAAATCGTTTAAATGAACCGATACATGTTTCATACCGTCTTCATAAGTATTCCAAGCTTTTTTCTCAATCCAAGGCGAAAATATAATAAATGTTGGTTTATTTAAAGCTTTTGCCATATTCATTGTACCACCATCGTTCCCAATAACAGCACCACATTGATTAATTAAAGCAAGTAAACCACGTAAATTGTTGCCTAAAACGTTAAAATATATTTTTTGTTGAGTAGCTTGGGTGCATAAATTATAAATTTCGGTTGCTTGTTTTTGCTGATTTGGAATGTAATTTAACAAAATTTGCACATTGTTTTGGGCAACTTTGTCAATTATTTTTGCCATATTTTTAAACGGATATGTTTTAGAAGCACTACTGCCTAAAATATTAAGCATAACAATAGGTTTATCTAAATTAACTCCGTTTGCTTGTAATAACTTTTGTGCGTTTAAGTTTTCGGCCTCGGTTACAAAAATTTGGGCATTGGTAACATACAAATCTTTATTTATGTGTAATGGGTCTAGCAATTTTAAGCGATGTTCTATAACCAATCCTAAATTTGTTGTAGGTATTTGGTGCCTATCAATTAAGTGGGTGTATAGAAAATTAGATATGTTTTTACGAAACGATATTTTTGTTTTTGCATTTGAAAGCCCTACAATTACCCAACTTTCTAACTTGCTATACGCATCAATAATAACATCGTAATTTTCATTTTTTAGCGTTAAAGCAAATTTTATTAAAGATAATTTACTGTTACGATATTCGTTTTTAAAAAAAATAACGTTGTAATTTTTTTTATTTTCAGCAAAAACTTGGTAGGTATTTTCGTAAATTAGGTAATCAACTTGTGCATCAGGATATGCCTTGCAAAGTGTTTCGCACAAAATGGTGCTTACAAGCACATCGCCAATCATTTTTTGTTGAATTACCAATATTTTTTTCATACTTTTTGTTAAAAGTTATTTCTACAAAAATATTAAAATACTCTATATTTGTTCACATGAAACCAAATATTTCAATAATAGTAAGTACATACAACGCACCCAAGTGGTTAGAAAAGGTAATTTGGGGCTTTTCTGTACAAACGTATACAGATTTTGAACTTGTAGTTGCCGACGACGGTTCAACGCAAGAAACCGCTTTGTTAATTCAACAAATGCAGCAACTTGTACATTTTCCTATAAAACATGTTTGGCACCCCGACAATGGTTTTCAAAAAACAATTATTCTTAACAAAGCACTTTTAGAAACTACAACCGATTATGTTATAATGACAGATGGCGATTGTATTCCTAGAAAAGATTTTGTTCAAGTACATATTAATTTACGAAAACCAAATGTTTTTTTATCGGGCGGATATCATAAGTTACCTATGGATTTATCTACTTTAATTTCTAAAGATGATATTCTTACTGGAAAATGCTTTGATGTGGTGTGGTTAATAGCCAACGGAATGAAAAAATCTTTTAAAAACAACAAGTTAAATGCATTTGGCTTTAAAAGTACTTTTTTAAACTTTATTACTCCTACAACTCCATCGTGGAATGGTCATAATGCATCGGCGTGGAAAAAAGATATTTTAGCTGTAAATGGTTTTGATGAACGTATGGAATATGGAGGCGAAGATAGAGAATTAGGTGAACGTTTGGTAAATAATGGCATTAAAGGCAAGCAAATACGTTACAGTACTACATGTGTACATTTAGATCATGCACGCGGATATATTAACGAAAAAGCATTACAATTAAATAAGCAAATTCGTGAAAATACTAAAAATGCAAAAAGTGTTTGGACACCATTTGGTATAAAAAAAGGAACTAATTAAAGTTCCTTTTTTAAATTGTAATATAATTTACTTCATCGGCATACGATCTTACACCACCATTTTTTAAAACAACAATTAAACGTCCTTCGTCACTCCAACGTGCTGTTTCAATTTCTTCTCCAACAAAAAGTTCAAGTTCGTGGTTGTTTTCGTCAATTATATATAAAAACAGACCATTAATTTTAAAATTTGTCGATTTTTTAAAGTTTTCTGTAAATTCCATACTATTCTATTTTAATATAAAGTTACAAAATTGGTTTTGTTTACTTACATCTATAATAATTTTTAATAATAAAATTTTAAGTGGTACTTTTGATGTCTATCATCAATAAAATAAAAAAGAATTATGTCAGACGATAAAAAAGTAATCTTTTCCATGTCAAAGGTGAGTAAAACATACTCATCAACAAACAAAACGGTGCTAAAAGATATTTATTTAAGCTTTTTTTACGGTGCTAAAATAGGCATACTTGGTTTAAATGGTTCAGGTAAATCATCGTTATTAAAAATAATTGCAGGCGCTGATAAAAACTATCAAGGCGATGTAGTTTTTGCACCTGGTTATACTGTTGGTTATTTAGAACAAGAACCGCAACTTGATGAAAGTAAAACAGTAATTGAAGTTGTACGTGAAGGTATGGCCGAAATTGTTGCTATTTTAGATGAATTCAACAAAATAAACGATATGTTTGGCTTGCCTGAAGTTTATGAAGATGCCGATAAAATGCAAAAACTTATGGATCGCCAAGCCGATTTACAAGATAAAATTGACGCTGTTGGTGGATGGGAACTAGACAATAAGTTAGAAGTTGCAATGGATGCATTGCGTTGCCCTGATCCCGAAACACCAATTTCTGTACTTTCTGGTGGTGAGCGTCGTCGTGTGGCTTTATGCCGTTTGTTGTTACAAGAACCAGATGTATTATTGTTAGATGAGCCTACCAACCACCTTGATGCTGAATCGGTTCATTGGTTAGAGCAACATTTACAGCAATACAAAGGAACCATTATAGCGGTTACTCACGACCGTTACTTTTTAGATAATGTTGCTGGTTGGATTTTAGAATTAGATAGGGGTGAAGGTATTCCTTGGAAAGGGAATTATTCGTCTTGGTTGGATCAAAAAGCAAAGCGTTTAGAACAAGAAGAAAAAACTGCATCAAAACGACGTAAAACATTAGAGCGCGAGTTAGATTGGGTACGTCAAGGAGCAAAAGGTCGTCAAACCAAGCAAAAAGCACGTTTACAAAACTATGACCGCTTGTTAAACGAAGATCAAAAGCAGTTAGAAGAAAAGTTAGAAATTTACATACCAAACGGACCACGTTTAGGAACTAATGTAATTGAAGCTAAAAATGTTGCTAAAGCTTTTGGCGATAAAATTTTATACGATAATTTAAACTTTACATTACCACAAGCAGGTATTGTTGGAATTATTGGGCCAAACGGTGCAGGTAAATCAACCATTTTTAGAATGATTATGGGTGAACAAAATGCAGATGCTGGTGAGTTTGTAGTGGGTGATACCGTTAAAATTGCTTACGTTGATCAATCACACAAAAATATAGATGCAGAAAAGTCAATTTATGATAATTTTGCCGAAGGTCAGGAATTAATCATGATGGGCGGCCGCCAAGTAAATGCACGTGCGTATTTGTCGCGTTTTAATTTTGCTGGTTCCGATCAAAACAAAAAAGTTTCAGCTTTATCGGGTGGTGAACGTAACCGTTTGCATTTAGCTATGACTTTGAAAGAAGAAGGAAACGTTTTGCTTTTAGATGAGCCTACCAATGATTTGGATATAAATACGTTACGTGCTTTAGAAGAAGGTTTGGAAAACTTTGCAGGCTGTGCCGTAATTATATCGCACGACCGTTGGTTTTTAGATCGTGTTTGTACACACATTTTAGCTTTTGAAAACGATTCTGAAGTATATTTCTTTGAAGGTTCGTTTTCTGAATACGAAGAAAATCGTAAAAAGCGTTTGGGTGATGTGGCTCCAACGCGTGTTAAATACAAGAAATTAGTTAGATAACATAAAATACCCCAAAAGTTTAAACTTTTGGGGTATTTTTTTATTTTTTATTTTCTAATAAATATCTTATAACTGTTTCGGCACTATGTAATCCAAATAAACCAGGCATCCAACTGTTTGTTCCAAAAAACGATTTTTTAAAGTTGGTTCCATCTGTCATTTTTAAACTGCTTTCATCGGGCTTTTCTAACGAAAAAACAGCTTTTACACCACTTTTTACACCCATTTTACGTAAGCGTTTGCGTACAACTTTTGCAAGTGGGCAAACATCGGTTTTACTAATATCTTTAACAACAACCTTACTAGCAAGCATTTTTCCACCTGCACCCATGTTTGATATTACCTTAATTTTTTTTGCTTTAGCAGCTGCAATTAAATGTAATTTTGGAGTAATGCTATCAATACAATCCAGCACATAATCAAAATGTGTAGTTACAATTTCATTAGCGCGTTCGGGCGATAAAAATTCTTCAATTCGTGTTAAATTTAGTTCGGGGTTAATATCCATCAATCGATCGCCAACAACTGTTACTTTGGGCATATTAACAGTTGAGTGTAAAGCGGGTAATTGACGGTTAATATTTGTAATATCAACAGTATCGCCATCAACAATTGTTAAATTACCAACGCCAGCACGTACAATAAATTCTGCAGCAAACGATCCTACACCGCCTAAGCCAACAATTAACACATTTGCTTTTTTTAAAGCTTCAATACCTTCTGGTTTAAATAATAATTCTGCTCTTTCTTGCCAAACAGCCATTGTAAAATAAATTTAGTAAAAGGGCTTCGATCGAAAAATCGATTGACTTTTACGGGTTAAAAACTCTATTATAATTTTGTACTATAATTTCTGTTAAATCGCGTTGTAAAATACGTTCAGCTTCTGAATAAACTTCAAAAATACTAAATGTTGAACTATCAGTTTCAAGAAAAATTCTGTTTAAAGGCACATTTTTCAGCACATTTGCTACGTTTTCATTTGTCATTAAATATTTTCCAAATGATAAATAAAAGCCATGGTTTAATAAACTTTCGGCAACTTGTAGGTTTTTTGAAAAACCATGAATAATCATGGGTACAGTTAGTTGCAAATTTTGTTTTAATGCAATAATTTCTTGAAAAGCTGCTACGCAGTGCAAAATTACTGGTTTTTGATGTTTTTCAGCTAATAATAATTGTGGAATTAATGCTTTTTTTTGAATATCAATAGAAATTTCAATTCTTTTATCTAAACCGCATTCACCTATTGCTTTGCAGTTTTTATTATTGCAATTTTCTTCAATTAAGCTAATTTCTTTCTCAATTAATTCATTTTTAATATACCAAGGATGAATGCCAATGCTTGTGTTTTTAATAGATGTATCAATTTCGTTAGGATATTGATTTACAATTTCTATAACATTTTCAGTTTCTGTACTTTTATGAGTATGCAAGTTAACGTACATAATTTACAATTTTACACCAGCTGTTACCGCAATGTTTAAAAAGTTAATATCGGGAGTAATTGGGCATGAGTAACCAGTTGTGTACGCACAATAGGGATGGTATGCTTTATTGAAATTTAGAATAATATTTGTTTGATTTGGTATAAATTCAATATCTAAATACCTGCCAGCTCCGTAAGTTTCGTTTCCACTTGTTTCGTCTAAAAAAGGTAAAAACAAATGGTTTTCAAACCCTTTTTTGCTAATTAAGCTTAAATTTTGATACACTTCTAGTTCAAATTTTTGGTTGTTTATTTCAAAATGTAATATTCCAAATCGTTTATAATCAGGTTTATAGTTTCCTGATGTAGGCATTTTAAAAACAGGTTGATCATACAATTGTTCTAAAGTTGCGTTCACTATAAAATTTTCATTGTATTCATAAAATTTTAAACCTTTAAAGCCAGCAATTTCATTTTGTTGTAGTGGCGATGTTTTTTTGTTAAAATATGATTTATTTAAGTTTTTTTGGTATTTAATAGTTTGTTTTTTATGGTGTTGTGAAAAAGTTAAATTACAACATAATAAGAAAAAAATCAGTAAATTTCGCATGTTATTTTTTATCAAATTTACTATTTATTTTGTTTAACTTTTATATTTAACGTTATGAAAAAAATAATTAAAGCAGCGTTTTTAGTACTTTTTATGTTTTTTGGTATGCAAAGTTTTTCACAACAAAATAACACTTTGCAAAGTGATAATACCCTTGTGAGTACTACTTTTTCTGTAGAAATTAATGCAGGTACAACTTTAGAAGATTTAAAGAAAATTGAAGAAATGTTGTTGAATGATTACAAAGTAAAAGTTTTGTTTGAAAATGTTAGAATTGAAGATGATAAAATTGTTGCTTTACGTATGCAATTGATAAATGGTAATCAATCGTTATTAAAATCTATCGATAATTATAATGTTCCCATTAAGGCATTTAAAATTAATTTAACTGAAAGTAATCCAGGTGCTTACAAAGCAACTATTACTAGTTCAAAAGATTTAAATAATACACATTTTAATTCAGCTGATAATTTGTCAGGATTGAGTGAATTTTATAAAGAAATACCCGATTTGAAATCTGAATTTATTGATTTAGAATCACAATTTGATTCTTTTTTTGAAGAATTTGAAATTTCCAGAAAAAAAATGCAACAACTTTTTGAAAAGTTTCAAGATGGAACTTCAAATAAAAAAGAATTATCAACAAGTAAATCTAAAACCGAAAATAGTATTAAAAACAGTTAATTTTTTTAATAAGCGTTGTATATTTTCTAACAATAAAAATGTAACTATTAACGTTTTATAAGAAAATAAGAAAAAATGAAGAAAATTGTTTATTTAGCGTTTTGTGTATGGGGCATTTCATTAAACGCGCAAAATAAAAATGAGTTCATTTTGCAACCCGAAAATAAAGATACCAGAGTAGTTTACGCTGTAGCTGCCTTTGAAGGTACTAATTCGGGTATGTTTACGGTTTCTGGAAAATCATCGCCATACGATTTAGATTTAATTGTAAAAAGTGCTAAAGAAAATTATGGTATTGATATTTCTTTTGTGAATATGAAATTCAATAACAATACTTTAGAATACTGTGAGCTGCTTTTTTTTACTGAAGGAAAATCAGAAATATTGCAATTTGGTACAGAAAATCTTAAATTGTTGCCTTTTAGTGTGAAATTCTCTGTAAAAAAAGAGAAAGAATCAAAAAAGAGGTTTTTAACTATTAAAAACGATAAAAATAAACGTGAAAATTATTCAAATGAAGTGGTTTATAATATTAGCTAGCTCTGCTTGTAAACGTAATTTTTAAACAAAAAAAGGTGGAATTTTAAATTCCACCTTTTTGTATTATTTAAGTTGTGCTTTTTTAAGCTCAAGTTCTTGTTTGTTTACCTTTAATTTTAGTTCCGAAATTTTAGTTTCCATTTTAACTAATTTAGCCTTTTCTTTAATTTCTTTTTCGGCATCTAATTTGTTTTTTAATTTTTTGCGTTCAAAAGCATTGTTTTCTTCTTCAAATTTTAACTCAGTTTTTCTTAAATCGCTCTCAGCTTTTCTTAAATTTTCTTCAGCTTTTGCAATTGCTTTAGCTTTACTTGCTGCTTTTTTTTCTGCTTTAGCCTTCGCTTTTAACTCTTTTTCAACTGCTTTTTGTTTTTTTTGTGCAGCTTTTGCTTCAGCTTCAGCTTGTTTTTTTGCTTTTTTGGCAGCTTGTTCTTGCTGTTTAGCCATTTTTTCTTCGGCTTTTTGTTTTGCTTTTTCTGCCTTTAAAATTTCTTCTTCGTAATTGGTTTTGCTTGGTGGTGTGGTTGTACTTTCATTAATTAAAGTTGCAGTAGTTGTTACCATTGTATTGCCGTCTTCAATAGGTTTTACCACAGTTTTTAAACTATCAGTTACTGTTTGCGTAACTGTATTGTTTTGATTTTGTGAGTTATTTTGGTTTACTTGTGCATTTGCAGCATATCCTGCGCTTAATAATAAACAAGTAATAAAAACAATTTTTTTCATATTTTAAGTTTTTTAAATAATCATATGTATACATCAAATTTTATGCCATTACCATTCATTTACTTTGTTGGCATCTAATTTTAAAAATATAAATAAAAGTAAAGTAAACGCAATTAAGCTAGAACCTCCATATGAAAAAAATGGAAGTGGTACTCCAATTGTCGGGAAAATACCAATAAGCATAGAAACATTCACAAAAAAGTGCATAAATAGAATAGCAGCAACGCAATAACCGTAGATACGTGCAAAGTTGTTTTTTTGCTCTTCGGCTAAATAAACAATACGTAATATCAAAATCACAAAGCATGCCACTACAAGAAGCGACCCTACAAAACCCCATTCTTCACCAACTGTTGTAAAAATATAATCGGTATGTTGTTCAGGTACAAAACCACCTTTTGTTTGTGTTCCTTCTAAAAAACCTTTACCTATAAGCCCGCCTGAACCAATTGCAATCATTGCTTGATTTAAGTTGTAGCCTTCGGCTTTCATATTAACATTATCACCTCCAAGTAAAACATTTATACGGTCTTTTTGGTGCGATTCTAATACATTTTCAAAAACATAATCAACCGAAAAAACGAAAGCGCTCATTATTAAAGCTAACAATACGTATACAATTGGGTTGCGATTAATACTTTTGTTTACGAAATAATGTAAGGTACATCCAACTAGTATTAAAAGTATTAATACATAGGGTTTTAATAATAAAGCAAGTACAAATAGCAAAATTGTTAAAAAGCCTGTCCAAAGGTACCATGCAGGAAAACCTTCACGGTACAATACAAAAAATAAAACTGCAAAAATCATTGCCGAACCTGTATCGGGTTGTAACATAATAAAGGCTACAGGTAAAAAAATGATTCCTATTGGTATGGCTTGTTCTTTTAATGTTCCGTATAAACTTTCGCTTTCACTTAAGAATTTTGATAAAAATAAAGCAGTACCTATTTTAGCAAATTCCGATGGTTGCATACTTATACCACCAAATTGATACCAGTTTGTTTGTCCTTTAATTGTTTTACCAAAAACAAACAAACCCATTAAAAGTACAATACCAATTACATAATAAATTATTGAATATTTTTCATATACTTTAGCATCTAATGATAATATTACAATTATTACTGGAATAGTTATTATTATGAAAAGCAATTGTTTGCCATAAATTTGACTTAAATCAAAAATAGATGTAGGTTCTAAAGGCAATGAAGCCGAATAGATATTCATCCAACCAAAAATTACAAGAACCGCATACAAAAAAATACTTAACCAATCTACATTGGCCATTACGCTTTGGTTTGCTAAATGTTTAGTTTTTGCCATTTTGTTTAGGTTTTAGTTTTAATTGGCGTTGTTTTTCTAATAATCTTAATCGTTCTTTTTCTTCTTTTTGCTTGTCAGAAATATCTTTTGAAATATAATTGGCCGATAAATCACCTTCTAACATTCTTTTTTCTAAATCAGTTCGGGTAATTTCGCCTTTTAAATATTTTTCAATCATTAACGATGCAATTGGTCCAGCCCATGTAGCACCAAAACCTCCATTTTCAATAAAAACTGCAATTACGATTTTAGGATTTTCTTTCGGGGCAAAAGCTAAGAAAACGGAATGATCTTGTAGTTTTACTTTTTCACCGTCAACTGTTGCAAAATTCTCAACAGTTCCTGTTTTACCGCAAATGTTAATGTCGGGTATTTGTAAGCGACTAGCTGTTCCTGATAAATAAACCTCATGTAAGCCTTCAATTACTGGTCTAAAATGCTGCTTATCAATTGTAGTTTGTTTTTTTTGAACAAACGATTTATCAATTGTTTTGTTTTCTATTTTTTTAATAATGTGGGGGGTGTAAAAATAACCCTCGTTTGCAACTGCGCACATTACATTTGCTAACTGAATAGGTGTCATTTCTACTTCGCCTTGACCAATTGAATTAGAAACAATGGTTGCGCTTTTCCAATTCCAACCTTTGTAAACTTTATTATATAAATCAGAATCGGGGATACGACCTTTTTGACCAGAAGGTAAGTCATAGCCCATATACTGCCCTAAACCAAAACTTTTTAAATGATCGTGCCAAGCATCTACACCTTGTGATGGGGTTGCGTATTTATTAATGATACGCATATACGTTTGCGAAAAATAGGTGTTACATGATTTTGCAATGGCTGGGTGTAAATTCCATGTTCCAGAATCGTGGCATTTAATGAATCTACCACCTAAATAAAAACCGTGATGACATGTAAAACCAGTATTTGTATCAATAACTTCTTCTTGTAAACCAATTAAACCTGTTAAAATTTTAAATGGAGAACCAGGAGGAAACTGCCCTTGTAATACTTTATCAAAAAATGGTTTACCAGGTATACTGTCAATCTTTACATAATTTTTAGATCGATCTCTACCAACAAGTAAACTTGGATCGTAACTTGGTGCGGTAATTAAAGCCAAAATTTCACCTGTTTTTGGTTCAATAGCTACAATACCACCGCGTTTTCGAATCATTAATTCTTCGCCGTATTTTTGAAGTTCTTTATCAATGGTAATTGTAATATCGTTGCCTTTAACAGCAATGGTATCGTAAATTCCGTCTTTATAAGTACCAATTTCTTTGTTAAATTTATCTTTTAAAATGTAATGAACGCCTCTAATTCCACGTAAATCTTCTTCATAAGCTTGTTCTACACCTCGCATACCAATTAATTCGCCCGATTTGTAATAAGGTCTTTTCTGTAATTCCATTTCATTTATTTGGCGAATGTATCCAAAAACATTTGCTCCAAAATCTACTTGATAATCGCGTAAATTTCTTTTTTGAATGTAAAAACCTTTAAAATGGCGAATTTTTTCTTGAAAAGCAGCAAATTCTATCTTAGAAAGTTGGGCTAAGAAAACCGATGGTAATCTTGGAGAGTAGACTTTTGCTTTTTCAATTTTTTTATGATATTCTTCTGTGGTAATGTCTAAAATGGTGCAAATTTCATTAATATCAATGTTTTTTATTTCATTAGGAATCACCATTATATCATAACTTGGTTGATTTGCTACCAATAGTTGACCATTTCTATCGTAAATATATCCACGTTCAGGATATTCATATACTATTTTTAAAGCATTAATATCTGCTTTTTTTAGAAAAGAATCATCAATAAGTTGTAAATATAAAAGTCTAGCAACAATAATAATTGTTGCTATGATAACTACTATTGGAAATAAAAATTTTCTCATTTACGTGTAGATTTAATTAAGCCAATAATTAGTAATATGAGTAAAATTGTAAAAAAAGATGATGTGATAATTTGCAGAAGTATTTGTAAAATAAAACTGAAATTAAAAACTTCAAGTGAAAAAAGTATGGTGTGATGTATAAGTACACCAAGTACAATATACGTAACTAATTCTGACGAAAACTTATCAGTAATACGCATCATATGAAATTCATAGCTGTAACCAAACGCCATTTTTAGTAAATTTTCGCGGAATAACGCCAAAGTAATACAAGCTGTAGCATGTACGCCCCCTGAATTATTAAACAAATCTAATATAAGACCAAGCATAAAACTAAAAATTATAGCAAGATGCTTGTTTGTATTTAATGGATATAATAAAATGAATAAAATATATGGATACGGGGTAACAATACCCCAAAAATGAATGTTGTTAAAAATTGTTACCTGAAAAAATACAAGTAAAATAAAGCGTGTGGCATTTAAAATGGTAGTATTATTCATTTTTTAATGTATCTTCTTCAAGTTGTAAAATTTCTTTAATATGTACGTGCTCAATTAAATAAACAGAACTTATGTTTGTCATGTCATTAAATAAACGAACGTTAATAGTGTAAAAGTTAGATTTTTTTGATGTAAACACTTTGTCTACTACACCAACTGGTACGTTTTCTGGGAAAATGGTTGAAATACCACCAGTAACAATAGAATCGCCTTTTCGTAACGATGCTAGTTTAGGAATATCGGTAAGTTGTACAATTCCTGTATTTTTTCCGTCCCAAGTTATTGTACCAAAATGATTGGTTTTACTAATTTTAGCTCCAATTTTAGTTTTAGTGTTTAGAATACTTTGAATAGTTGCGTAACGATTAGATACATTTTCAACAATACCAATAACTCCCTTTGCATTTATAACCCCCATATCTTTTTTTATACCATTAATTTTGCCTCCTTTAATGGTTAAATAATTGTTTTTTTTGTAATATGTGTTGTTTATAATTTTTGCATTGAAAAGTTTGTAATCTTGTGCAATACGGATTTCAGGGTTAACAGCAAAAGTACTATCAACAATTAATTGACTGTTGTATAAAATTTGTTTCATTTTAGCATTTTCTTCTGCTAAACGATCATTTTCTACTTTTAAATGTAAATATTCGGTTGCGCTATTGGTTTTTTCATATATAGATCCCGATACAACATTGGCACTATTTACAACTTGACTAAGGTGGTATGAGTGCGTTTGTACCGTTAAATAAATCGAAACTACTAAAAGCAGCAAAAACAGTAGCTTAGTACTGTTTTTTGATATAAAATAAATAATTTGCTGCATACTAATTTGGCTGTATTATTTTATAAGAATGCTTTTAAATTTTTCAATATTTTTTATTACAATGCCTGTACCACGTACAACTGCACGTAAAGGATCTTCAGCAATATAAACAGGTAAATCTGTTTTTTGTGAAATACGTTTATCCAAACCTCTTAACATAGAACCACCACCAGCTAAGTAAATACCTGTATTGTAGATATCTGCAGCTAATTCAGGTGGTGTTTGCGATAAAGTTTCCATTACAGCATCTTCAATTCGTTGGATTGATTTATCTAATGCTTTTGCAATTTCACGGTATGATACATTAACCTGTTTTGGTTTACCTGTTAACAAATCTCTACCTTGTACCATTAAATCTTCTGGGCCTTGGTCTAAATCTTCAATTGCAGCACCAATTTCTATTTTAATTTTTTCGGCAGTACCTTCACCAACAAATAAGTTGTGTTGTGTACGCATGTAGTAAATAATATCATTTGTAAATACGTCACCTGCAATTTTTACAGATTTATCACAAACAATTCCTCCTAATGCTAAAACTGCAATTTCGGTAGTACCACCACCTATATCAACAATCATATTACCGTTTGGTTGCATAATATCTACACCAATACCAATTGCTGCAGCCATAGGTTCGTGAATTAAGTAAACTTCTTTACCATTTACACGTTCACATGACTCTTTTACAGCGCGCATTTCTACTTCTGTAATACCAGAAGGTATACAAACAACCATACGTAAAGCAGGTGTAAATAATCGTTTTTTTAATGCAGGTATACTTTTAATAAATAAACTTATCATCTTTTCAGATGCATCAAAATCGGCAATTACACCATCTTTTAAAGGTCTAATTGTTTTAATATTGTCATGCGTTTTTCCTTGCATCAAGCTAGCTTCGTGCCCAACAGCTATAATTTTGCCAGAAACGCGATCACGTGCAACTATAGAAGGGCTGTCAATCACAACCTTACCGTTATGTATTATTAAAGTATTTGCAGTACCAAGGTCCATAGCAATTTCCTCGGTCATGAAATCAAAAAATCCCATATTTTTTTCTAAATGGTGTTAAGTTAAACTATTTTGTATTTTATTTTAATGTTTAAAGTGACGAATACCAGTGGTTACCATAGCCATTTGGTTTTCGTTACAATAATCAATGCTTAAATTGTCTTTAATTGATCCACCTGGTTGAATAACCGCAGAAATACCTGCGTTTTTAGCAATTTCCACACAATCTGGGAATGGAAAAAATGCGTCGCTAGCCATAACTGCGCCTTCTAAATTAAATTCAAAAGAATTTGCTTTTTCAATTGCCTGACGAAGCGCATCAACACGTGATGTTTGCCCTGTACCCGAAGCACAAAGCTGTTTGTTTTTTGCCAATACAATAGTATTAGATTTAGTGTGTTTACATATTTTTGATGCAAATAATAAATCTTCTACTTGTTCAGCAGTTGGTACTAAACTGGTAACATTTGTTAAATGTTCTTTAGTATCGGTAACATTATCTTTATCTTGAAATAAAATACCGTTTAAACAAGTACGTACTTGTGTTTTAGGTAATTCAATATCTTTAATAACTAAAATAATTCTATTTTTCTTTTCTTGTAAAATGGTAACAGCTTCTGCATCATAGCTAGGCGCAATTACAATTTCGCAAAATAATTTATTTACCTCTTCAGCGGTATCTTTATCAATGTTCCCATTTGCTATTAAAACACCACCAAAAGCAGATGTAGGATCACCAGCTAAAGCAGCTAAATAAGCTTCTTTCATTGTAGGTTTTTGTGCTACACCACAAGCGTTGTTGTGTTTTAAGATTGCAAATGTTGGAGCATCGTTTTTAAATTCATTCATTAAATTTACAGCAGCATCAACATCTAATAAATTGTTGTAAGATAATTCTTTTCCGTGTAATTTTTCAAACAATTCGTTAAAATTTCCAAAAAAAGTTCCTTTTTGGTGTGGGTTTTCGCCGTAACGTAGTGTTTGCGCCTCATTTGTGCTTATTTTTAATATTGGTTCATTTATTTCACGGTTAAAATAATTGAATATAGCACCATCGTAATGAGAAGATGTATGAAATGCTTTTGCAGCTAAATATTTACGTTGAGCCAATGTTGTAGCTCCGTTTTCTTCAACATAAAAATTTAAAAATGTTTTGTATTCTTCAACAGATGCTACAATAACGGTGTCTTTAAAATTTTTAGCACCAGCGCGAATTAATGAAATTCCACCGATATCAATTTTTTCTATAATTGCCGATTCATCTGCGCCAGAAGCAACCGTTTTTTCAAATGGATACAAGTCTACAATTACTAAATCAATTTGGGGAATTGCATATTCTTGCATTTGTTGCACGTCTGATGGGTTGTCTTGACGGTTTAAAATACCACCAAAAATTTTTGGGTGTAACGTTTTTACACGTCCACCTAAAATAGATGGGTAAGATGTAACATCCTCAACAGCAACAACTGGTATTCCTAATTCTTTAATAAATGTTTCGGTTCCGCCAGTTGAATAAATAGTTACTTGATTTTTATGTAATTCCTTTACAATCGGTTCTAATCCTGTTTTATCGAATACTGAAATTAAAGCCGATTGAATTTTTTTAGTTGTACTCATGTATTGTTGTATGTTGTTTTAATGTACAAAAATAGCATATGTTATTGATTTAATGAAAATTATTTAATAGGTTTTTTATGCTATTTTTTTGTTTTTTTTATTATAAGTACGGTTTTATTTAAAATAATTAAATTTTTTATTAAACCGATGTTTTGTTTTATGAGGATATTGCCTTTTATGTGGTATGTTGTTAAAAAGTAAAGCTACTAAAAATAAAATAATTACGCCTGTTAATACAGGTGATATTACATACATATAACCTAGTTTTGTGATACTACTCCCTCCGGTTACAGCAATTAAAGCAGTTGCACCTCCGGGTGGATGTAATGCCTTTGCCATTTGCATAAAAATAATTGATAAGGATACTGCAAGTGGCGCAGCTATCCAAATATAAGTACCTATTAATTTGTAAATAGTTACTCCTATGCATGCTGAAATTAGATGACCTAAAAATAAATTTTTGGGTTGTGCCAACGGACTGTTAATAGCACCATAAATCAATACACAACTTGCGCCAAATGAGCCAATTATTAAGGTTAAGTCGTATTTTGATAGAATTTCGAAATGTAAAAAACTTACGATTCCCAATCCTACAAAAGATCCTAAGAAAGCCCAAAAATGTTCTCTAAAATCTATTAAAGTTTCTTTGTAAAGTACATATCGCGTTTTACGATACGTTTTGTTTTTTTTAGTTAACATTATTTACGGCTTACCATTTTTTTAATTTCGTTTAATTTCATTAAAGCTTCTACAGGTGTTAACGTATTTATGTCTAAACTTACAATTTCTTCTCTAATCTCTTCTAAAATGGGATCGTCTAAATTAAAAATAGATAACTGTAAATCGTCTTGTTTTAAAGCATTTGTTGTTGATTCACTTTTATGACTCGCTTCTAATTTTTTTAATATTTTTTGAGCCTTTTGGACCACCAAATTGGGCATTCCAGCCATTTTTGCAACATGTATACCAAAACTATGAGCACTGCCTCCAGGAATTAATTTTCGTAAAAAAAGCACATTATCTTTTAGTTCTTTAACCGATACATTGTAGTTTTTTATACGGTTAAATTGTTCGTGCATATCGTTTAGTTCGTGATAATGCGTTGCAAATAACGTTTTTGCTTTTTGTGGATGTTCATGAATGTATTCGGCAATGGCCCAAGCTATCGAAATTCCGTCGTAAGTTGATGTTCCACGACCAATTTCGTCAAGTAAAACCAAACTGCGATTGGTTAAATTATTTAAGATAGAAGCAGTTTCGTTCATTTCTACCATAAAAGTTGATTCGCCCATTGAAATGTTATCCGATGCACCAACTCTAGTAAAAATTTTATCAACAATTCCCATTTGTACGTAACTTGCTGGTACAAAACTGCCCATTTGAGCCAGAAGAACAATTAAAGCTGTTTGGCGTAAAATAGCCGATTTACCAGACATGTTAGGACCTGTAATCATAATGATTTGTTGTGTTTCGGTATCTAAAAAAACATCGTTTGCAATGTAAGGTGTACCAACAGGTAATTGTTTTTCAATAACCGGGTGTCGCCCGTCTTTAATATCTAAAACAAAACTTTCTTCAATAATAGGACGAACGTAATTGTTTTCGGTTGCCAGTTGCGTGTACGATTGCAAACAATCTAACTGGGCAACAAGTTGCGCGTTTAACTGTACTTGTTGAATGTACTGCGCACACCACATGATGAATTTTTCATAAATTTCAGCTTCAATTTTAGAAATGCGTTCTTCGGCACCTAAAATTTTAGCTTCGTATTCCTTAAGTTCTTCGGTAATATATCGTTCTGCACTTACAAGGGTTTGTTTACGTATCCAATTAGTAGGAACTTTTTCTTTGTGCGTATTTCTTACTTCAATATAATATCCAAACACATTATTAAAAGCAACTTTTAATGAAGGAATTCCTGTTGTTTCGCTTTCGCGTTGTTCAATGGCTTCTAAAAACGATTTGCCCGATTGTGATATGTTTCGCAATTCATCTAACTCTTCGTTTACACCTGTTGCAATGGCATTTCCTTTGTTTAAAGCAACAGGAGCTTCGGCAGAAATGGTGTTTTTAATTTTTTCGCGCAGTAACTCACAAGCATGTAAATTATCGCCAATAACTTTTAAAGCTTCGTTTTTAGATTGTAAAGCAGCTTCTTTTAAAGGGATAATTGCATCTAAACTTTCCTTTAAAATTACACATTCACGAGGAGATATTTTACCTGTTGCCAATTTAGAAATCAATCGTTCTAAATCTGAAATTTGTTTAATTTGGTATTGAAAATTTTGTAAAACGTCTGTATTTGTTTTGAAATAATCAACTACATCAAATCGTTTGTTTATTGCATCAATATCTTTTAAAGGCAAGGCAAGCCATCGTTTTAACAAACGACCCCCCATTGGTGATAAGGTTTTATCAATAACATCTAAAAGGGTAGTGGCGTTTTCGTTAGCCGATCCGTAAAGTTCTAAATTGCGAATGGTAAAACGATCCATCCAAACATAAGCGTCTTCGGCAATTCGTTGAATGTTGGTAATGTGTTGAATTTTATTGTGTTGCGTTTCTGATAGATAATATAAAATGGCTCCACACGATATAATTCCTTCTTGTAATTCATCAATTCCAAAACCTTTTAACGAATTTGTTTTAAAATGATTGGTTAAGGTTTCGTTTGCGTAATCGGTTTTAAAAATCCAATCTTCTAAATAAAATAAGTTAAAATCGCTTCCAAATTGATGTAAAAAATGGTTTTTATTACCTTTTTGGACTAAAACTTCGCTTGGTTTAAAATTTTGTAGTAATTTATCTATGTATTCTTGGTTGCCTTGCGATGTTAAAAATTCACCTGTAGAAACATCTAAAAATGCAATTCCAATGTTTTTGGTGCCAAAATGTAAAGCTGCTAAAAAATTATTGCTTTTAGATTGCAAAACTTCGTCGTTGGTAGTAACACCAGGTGTAACCAGCTCGGTAACGCCACGTTTTACAATGGTTTTAGTCATTTTAGGGTCTTCTAATTGATCGCAAATAGCTACGCGTAAACCTGCTTTAACTAATTTAGGTAAATACACGTTTAATGAATGGTGAGGAAAGCCAGCTAATTCTGTTTCGCTGGTTGAACCAGCACCGCGTTTTGTAAGCGTAATTCCTAAAACTTTTGCTGTTCTAACAGCATCTTGACCAAAGGTTTCGTAAAAATCGCCCACACGAAAAAGCAAACAAGCATCGGGGTATTTTGCTTTAATTTGATTGTATTGTTGCATTAACGGGGTTTCTTTTTTTACTTTTTCCTTTGTAGACATGATTTTAATTTTATCAGTTTACAAATATATTATATATAGAACAGAAAAAGTAAAACAAGCAGTAGCAAGTTTTACTTTTTTATTAAAATTATCTGTGTTTTAAATATTGAATTACTGTTACCTTAATTCATTTAATGGTGTATAGTAAATTATAATACTTATGATTAATCCGCCAAAAAATAAAAAGGCAAGTGCAATGCGTTGCAACCATTTTTCCCAATTTTTGTAAACATTTTTATCGAATTCTTTGCCTAAAAAAAACAGCGGTATAAAGCCCCAGCTTAAGCCTAAAACAAAAGATATAAACAAAAACTTATCGTTTTTAATAAATAAATTAGAAAGGGTAATTAAAGTTAAAAAAAGTGCAATGCCATAGAATACTTTTTTGTGAATTTTGGCAATTTCTTTAAAGTTCACCTTCTTTTTGCGTTCATCGCTCATGGTATTATAACCCGATAATAAACTTTGCGCACTATCTTCGTTTAAAATACTAGCAAAAAAGCATAAAATAAAAGCAATTATAAAACCTGCGTACATTATTGTAAATTTATTTGTGATATTATTTTAGATAATTCAGATGGTTTTTGCGTACCAATAATTAATTGTTTCCCGTTTTTTAATTGTATATGTAATCCCATTTTACCTTTTATGTTGTAAACCGTACCATATTTTGTAAATAACCTAATTCCCCAACCGCCTATAAAACCATAATTTATAACATTCATTGATTTAATAGTGTTAATTTCAATGTTTTTATTAATTAATGGAAAAAACGTTACTTGTATGGTTTTAGGTGTAATGGTTGTTTTTAATTTTATGATTACTAAGAAAAGAATTGACAATAGAAGAATTATAACCCCAAAAATAGTTTCTTTTGAAACGGTGTTATTTGTGAATTTTTTAAAGAAATCTATAACCGGAATAATTGTAATAACAACAATTAATAACCAAAGCCACCATTGGTTAAAACGCTGGTTTTCTGTGAATAAAGTATTCATTTTTTATTTAATATTTTGGTTTAACCAGTTGCTAATGTCTTCTAAAACAAAAGGTTCAATTGTTGTTTCAATGGCGCCGTATTCATCGGGCATCCCTGTTTTTGCTTTTTGAAACAAATGATTAAGGTTTGAATACTTTTTTATTGTAACCTTTTTATTATGAACCATTCCTTTTTCCCATCCGTTCAAATTTTCAATTGCAGCTACTTGAACATCTTTATCGCCATTTAAAATTAATGCTTTTGCTTTTATTTTTGAAAAGTAATTTTCAGGGTTGTATCGCACAAAAGTTGTAAACCAATTATTGTTTACCAAATCTGTAAGCTGCTTAATTTCTTCACTAGATAAATTGGTATAGCTTGGATTCGATTTTATATAAGCCGTAATTTCTTGTTCAATTTTTTCAGATGAATCATTCATTTTAATGATTTCGTAAATTTTTCTGAATAAAACTTGGTTTGCATTTAAAGCTTGCTCAGGTACACCACTGCTTTTTTCTACGTCGTATTTTTGTTTAAGCATTAACTCATCAATTGCAATACCAGGACCAGCCATTGATACAATAAAAGCAATATCTTTACGTTGTGCCGCAATTATTTGCGCAACCATTCCGCCTTCGCTATGGCCTAAAATACCTATTTTTTTAGCATTTATTTCTTTTATCGATTTTAAAAAATCAACAGCGTTATTTGCGTCATCAGCAAAATCAAAAGTTGTTGCATTTTCAAAATCACCACCCGATTCACCCACGCCACGATCATCATATCTTAAAACGGCATAGCCTTGTTTTGTTAAATAATCGGCAATTACCCAAAACGGTTTATGGTTAAAAAGCTCTTCGTTTCTATCTTGCGGCCCACTGCCCGAAACCAAAACAATTGCAGGGAAATTTTTTCCTGTACTAGGCATGGTTAATGTGCCTGCTAATTTAATTTTAGATGCTTTGTTTTCAAAAGTAACCTCTTCTATTTTATAGTTAAATGGGGGGTGGGGTTCTTGTGGACGGTTGCGTTTAAATTCACCTTTTGTAAAATTTAAAGTGAATTTTTGTCCGCCTTGTTTAAAAATGCCATTTATGTTGTTGTTAAGTAAATAGCCTTCGTAAGTCATAAACATACGCGCGACTTTTAAAAACAATTTATTGTTTTCAAATTTAATTTCTTGAATATTTATGCCGTATGCGCCTTGGTCTGGACTATCGGCAGTTGCTTTTAAGGTATTGTTTTCTGTTGTAATATGTAAAACAAAGGGCAATTTTGATGTTGGTAATTCAATATTACCGCTCCAAGTTCCTTCAATTTGTGCATGACTTGTAAAACTAATTATAAACAAGTATAAAACAAGTATATTTTTCATGATTAGATATTTTTTAGAATAATGGTTGAAATAAACATCGACACAATTAAAAAAACAATAAAAAGTAAATAATCGGTTGTTTTTTTTGCGTTAGAAATGGTTTTAAAGCCTTTATAAAGTGTAACAATTTGAAAAATAACAACAAGTAAACTAATAAACGATGTTGCTATTAAAAAAACGTATTCGCTAGTTGTTGAAGGTAAATTTACTGTAATGCTATTTTTAGAAACCATTTGCGCTGTTAATTTGCTAAATTGACCGTTAAAATTGGTTAATGCCATTATGTAAAAAGGGATGCGAGCATAAAAAGCTAGGTTTAAAGCATCTAAAAATCGCGTTTTTTTATTAATGATTTTACCAGCAAAAAAAACAAAAAGGGTTAACAAAAAAGAACAAAATGTATTTTCAACAATTGTTTTATAAAAATTTATTTCGGTTCTAAAGGATAAATGAAAAGTATGATCAAACCAACCACGCATATATACCGAAGTTATTGTTCCAACCAAAAAAACAATTATATTAAAAACAAGTAATTTTTTATCGTTAAAAAAAGCAATTGGGTTTATTATTTTTTTCATGTTTATAAAGTTAATTCTTTAATATGTTGAATGGTATCGTCTAACTGATTGCGAACGGTTGGGTAGCTAACACCTAATTGTGAGGCCATTTCTTTTAAACTACCACTTGTTAAAAAAAATTGCAAAATAAATTCTTGTTCTTTGGGTGATAATTTTAAAAAAATAGGTAAGGGATAACTACCTTGTACTACGGTTTGGCAGTTTTCACAACTTAATTGCGATACGTTTAATATCGTTTCGCAACTGGGGCAAAGTGTAGGTAGTTTTGCGTGCATTTGTAAATAAAATTAAATTAGTGTTTAAATATGTTTAATCAAAGTTAAATAAAATTAATATTTAAACAAAAAAAATCTGTTAACAAGGGTAACAGATTTTTAAAATTTAAACGTTTGTTTATTTTTTTTGAATGAAATTTAAATTAATAAGCAACACAGCAAATAATATTATTAAAATACCAATCCATTGTAAAAACAGTACTTTTTCATTCAATAGAAAAAAAGCAAATGTTACCGAAACTGGCAATTCCAAAGCTGAAACAATACTACCTAAACCTACACCAGTTAACGGAAATCCTTTATTTAATAAAATAGGAGGTAAAATGGTACCGAATAAAGCCAACAAAATGCCCCATGTATATAAAATGCTGAAATCTATTTTTTTAAATGTAATAAATTGATTGTTGATTACATGAGTGTTAAAGTAAGTTGGTAAAATTTGGGTAATTAATGCAAATGTTATTACAATAGCGGCACCACCATATAGCATGTATAAACTGCGTTGTATTGGGTGTAATTTTATGGCAATACTATTGGTGCTAAATAGTGTAATTGCAAATGAAATAGCCGATAAAAAACCAAAAACAAATCCCAATGTGTTAAATTGTAATGTTTTACTAGTAACGTTTGTTGCTAGCAGAGTACCAAACAATACCAAAAATACTGCAACAATTTTTGCAAGCGTTGGTTTTTTCTTAGTTAATACGGTTTCAATAAAAACACCAATCCAAACCGATTGCATTAACAAAACTACTGCAACAGAAGCATTTACATATTTTACACACATATAATACAATACACTTGTAAATCCCATTGATGTGCCGCTAAGAATAAGCTGTAATTTTTCAGTCTTAGTCGCTTTTTTTGTTGATATAAACATGCTTATAAAAAGTAAACAAATAATTGCAATTAAAAATTGAGCTGAGGTAACCTCGGCAGTTGTGTAACCTTGTGTATATGCTAGTTTTACAAACGTAGCTAACATTCCATAACTACTTGCACCAAGCGCTACATATATAATACCTTTAACTGTTTTATTCAAAATAATTACTTTTTTAGATTGATAAAAAAAGCTTGAAAACAAGTTTCAAGCTTTTTAAAATTACATCATTTCTTCCATATCTTCGCCAGATGATTGTTTGCGTTGTTCTTTTTGTCGATCTGCTTTTGTTTGATTAAATCTATAAGTGAACGATAAGTTTATGGTTCTTTCACGCCATTGCATTTCGGCATAAGAATTTATTTGTGCTATACTGGTTTCGTACATGCGTTTTCTTGAATTAAAAACATCTTGTACATTTAAAGCAATTGTACCTTTATCTTTTAACACTTCTTTACTTAAAGCCATGTTAACCGAAGCCACGCCTAAAACTTTACCTTGTGCCGTTTTTTGAGCACCACTATACATGAAATTTGTTTGCCAATCTATTTTAGTTGGTAACGTAACACGTGAATTAATTCTACCATTCCAAGTGAATGCATCGTTGTCAAAATTTTGATAAACGGTATTACCTTCATAATTAACATATGAATAATCGCCACGAGTTGAAACTTGGAATAAGTTTGCATTTGCATTAATTCGCCACCAACGGAAAGGATTGTAATTAGCATTTAGTTCAAAACCATATCTATACTCAGTTGCTAAATTAACTGGGCCCGTAATTGTAACAGGAATACCTTCTTCGTTTACACCATCAACTCTACGTACAAATTGTGTAGCATCTGTAGTATGGTTGTAATAAATAGATGTGTTTAATGTTAATTGCCCCCATTTTTTCATGTATCCAAAATCTAAAGCATTTGTAAATGCAGGATCTAAATCTGGATTTCCTTTAAAAAAGTTAATAGAACTTGAATAATTTGATATAGGGTTTAACATTCTTCCACGTGGTCTGCGTACTCTACGACTATAACTTAATGTTAAATTTTCGTTGTTCGATACTTCGTAGTTTAAAAAAGCACTTGGAAAAAAGTTATTGTATTTTTTATTGTTATAATCGTTTGTAATTAGTTGGTTTACATCAATTTCTGTTGCTTCCCAACGTAATCCTAACATATAACCAAATTTGTTAATTTTGTTGCCGTATTGGGTGTATAGTGCATGTACTTTTTCAATGTACTCTAAATTGTTTTTAAACAAATCGTTGGGTTCTAAAACACCGCCACTATTTAGTGTGTTAATGTTAAATTTGGTTTCAATTTCGTTGAAATTTCCAAGATAACCAGCCTCAAACTGACTATTTTCATTAAAAGGCAATACGTAATCTACTCTGGCAATTCTGCGCAATTCATCTTCTTTTGCAAAAGTTACATCTTGCGCTAAAAGTTCATTTACTTGATTTATTGTAGCGATATTAGCATCTTCATTATCGTTATTTTTGTTGATACTTCCCGATACGTACAATTGATGTCCTTTGTCGTTGAATTTATAAGTAAAATCTGTAGTGTATTCAACAGTTTGGCTGTTATCTTTTTCTTCGGTATGACGAATGTTTCTGTAGATTAAATTTTTATCCGCATCATAATTGCTGTAATTTAAATCTCGCGGATTATCGCCTGAACCCTTTCGGTACGTAAATCCTTGGGTCCAAGTTAATTTATCGGTTAAGTTCCAATCAAAACCAAAATTACCGTTAAAACTTTCTCTGTTACGTGTTGATTTAGAGTATTCGTCAACAAAACTTGTAGTGTTGCCGTTTTCATCAAAGTATTGTGATTCGTTTGTTGAATTACCAAAGGTTTTGTTTTTACTATATCCTAAATTAGTGTAAAAATTGTAGTTTTTTTTGCGATAGTTTAAAGTTGCATTGCTACCGTAGCTTAACGGATCGCCAATATTAGCAGTAATGCTACCGTTTACACCACTGTTGCTGCCTTTTTTAAGTATGATGTTAATGATACCAGCGCCACCTTCTGCTTCATAACGCGCAGATGGGTTTGTGATAACTTCAACACGATCTAACGATTCTGAAGGAATCATTTTTAAAGCATCGGCAATATTTGAAGCCATTCCAGAAGGTTTTCCATCAATCAAAACACGAACCGATTCGTTGCCGCGAAGGCTAACATTTCCTTCTGAATCTACTTCTACAGACGGAATATTATCTAACACATCGCTTGCTGTGCCTCCTTTTACTATCGCGTTATCACCAACGTTGTATATGCGCTTATCTAGTTTTAATTCAACGGCAGCACGTTTTGTTTCAATAACAACGGCGCTTAAAACTTCGTCATCGCCCTCAATAGTTATGGTTCCTAAATTTAAATCGCCCGTAATTTGTTTAGGTTCAAACGTAAATGTTTTATAGCCTAAATATTCAACCTTAATTTTGTAAGTATCAGGTGTAACAGGTATGCTAAAATTACCTTTAATATCGGTAACGTCGCCTGTTATATTTGTAGTATTTGTAGTGCTTTCAATAGTTATACTGGCATATTCTAAAGGTATGTTTGTAGCTTTTTCAACTACATTACCTGTAACTGTGTATTGACTTTTTTCTTGCGAAAAAACGGCCGTTGTGGCGCATGCAAAAAGCGTACAAAAAGCATAAGTTATTGCTTTCATAAATTTTTAAATTTAAGTTACACAAAAGTAAATGCTGTTTGTTTACTTTTTCTAAAATTAATGTTAAATGGCAGCCTTGATTTAATGGGTTTTTAGTTAAAAAAGAATTATAAAATTTCTTTAATTTTTTCGGTTGGGCGTGCAATTACAGCTTTGTTGTTGTTTACAACAATGGGACGTTCTATTAATTGTGGAAAATCAACCATTGCTTGTATTATTTCATTTGTACTTAAATTTTTGTCTTTAAATTGTTCTATCCAAATGGTTTCTTTTGTTCTAACTAAATCTATTGGGGCAATATTTAAAAGTTTTAAAAGTTCTTCAATTTCGTTAAAAGTTAAAGGTTCTTTGATGTAGTTAATAATTTCAACCTGAGTGTTAAGGTCTTGAAGCATGCATAATCCTTCGCGTGACTTACTGCATTTAGGGTTGTGATAAATCTTAATCATGGGATATCTTTTTTTGCAAATTTAGTTAACTTCGTAAAACAAATAATCATTTTTATGTATTTAGAACAGTTTAAAAAAGATACCTCAAATATTTTAAAATACATTCCTTTTGTATTTTGTTTTTTAGGTTTTATGGCCTTAAATGTTATTGTATCAAATGTTTTGTCGTTAGATGCTGGTGCCATGATTCAAGATTCTATTAACAAAATGGGGAAAAATTTCACCTTTTTCAGCTTGTTAATTCCTTTTGCATTTTTTTTAATATTGTTATTTGGATGGTGGGTTGTTATTCATAAATATTCAATAAAACAACTTACCACTAGTCGATTAAAAATTGATTATAACCGTATTTTGTTTTCGTTTAGTATTTGGGTATTAATCAATATAGTGTTATTTGCAATAAGTTATTTATTAGATCCTACAAGTTTTCAATTTCAATTTAATGGCAATGCATTTTTAACATTACTGCTTATTTCAATAATTTTTATACCAATCCAAACCAGTTTTGAAGAGTATTTTTTTAGAGGTTATTTTATGCAATTTAGTGCTTACGCTACAAAAAGTAAGGCAGCAGCATTAATAATTACATCGGTAATTTTTGGATTAATGCATTTAAGCAACCCCGAAGTTTCAAGTATAGGTTTATCTATGATGGTTTTTTACATAGGTACCGGCTTTTTTCTAGGTTTAATTACGTTGTTAGACGATGGTTTAGAACTAGCTTTAGGATTTCATGCAGCAAATAATTTAATGGGGGCTTTGTTGGTAACTTCGCCTTCGGCAGTTTTTCAAACCGATGCCCTATTTGTTTTTAACAGAAATGCAAATATTTATGAAATGATTGCACAAGTTTTTGTAATTTTACCTATCTTGTTGTTTGTTTTTTATAAAAAATACAATTGGGTAAACTGGAAAAAGAAACTTTTTAAACCGTTTTAGCAATGGAAAAAAAAAATACTATTCACCCCGATTTTAAACTTAACGGACGGTGCTATACCAAAGAAAGTTTATGTGAATTGGCCATTACCTTAATACGCGATGGCGAAGCACATGAAAAAGATTTAGGGAATTTAATACTTGAATGGTTTGATTCAAAAAATTATATTTCACTTACTACATCTGGTACTACAGGTAAACCAAAAGAAATAAATTTAAGTAAACAAGCAATGTGCATTTCGGCCTTAGCTACGGGCGAATTTTTTAAATTGCAACCTAAAGATAAAGCCTTATTGTGTTTGCCAACACGCTATATTGCAGGGAAAATGATGTTTGTAAGAGCCATTTTACTTGGGTTAGAACTCGATTTTGTGTGTCCAAACAAAGAACCATTAAAAAACAACGATAAAATATACGATTTTGTTGCAATGGTTCCGTTACAAGTTCACAATTCAATTACGCAAATAGAGCAATGTAAAACCTTGATTGTAGGTGGCGCAAAACTAAGTGAGCAAACAAAGCAAATGCTTGAAAATATGATGGTTAATGTGTATGAAACGTACGGAATGACAGAAACTATTACACATATTGCTGCAAAAAAAATAAACGACCCATTTTTTACTGTTTTACCTCATGTAACCATTTCACAAAACCAAAACGGTTGTTTGGTGATTGAAGCCCCACAAATTGCTAATTATTTAATTGAAACTACTGATATTGTTGAAATGCCAAACGATATTCAATTTAAATGGATTGGCCGTTACGATAATATTGTAAATAGCGGTGGCGTTAAATTAGTCCCCGAAGCAATTGAACAAAAATTAGCAGAATACATTCCTTTTCGTTTTTTTGTAATTGGTAAAGAAGACGCACATTTAGGTGAAAAATTAGTGTTAGTTATAGAACACGCACCTTATAAATTAGTACCAGAAGCATTTGAAAGCTTAGAAAAATACGAAACGCCTCGCGAAACTATTTTTATAGATAGATTTAAAGAAACGCCAACAGGAAAAGTACTTAGAAAAGAAACAATATCTTAATTCAATGGTTTAAATAGAGATATTATTTAAAAAAGTTTTAAATTGCCTTTTAAATTAAAATATAAAAATAGTTTATGAAAAAATTAGTGAAAGGCATTTTTGTTGCCGCTAGTTTAATAGCTTTTAACAGCTTACATGCACAGGTAGTTCAATCAGGTAGTTTTGTTGAAAAATTAAGTGTTGAAGCTCAATATGGTTTAAATAATGTTTTAAGTCCAACTGAGGGGATTAACGCGGGTGATTTTAGCGGATTTAATTTTGCTCAATTAGGCGTAAATTATCATTTTAACGATGTTTGGGCATTAAGAGGTACAGTAGCAAATTCAAAATTTACACATAAAGATATTGACGGTGTAGGGGTTACTTATACTAAAATTGTGTTAGAAGGTTCATATAATATTTTAGCTGCAGCAAATGGTTCAGCACAAGCATTTGAAGTAAATGCGCATGCAGGTTTAGGTTTAGGTTTGGGGAAAAGCGAATTTACTACTCAGAAAGAAGAAGTAGGTGTTGCACAAATTGGTATTAAGCCTACCTTTAATTTTAACGAAAGCATTGGTGTTTTTGTTGATGGAACTTTTGTACAACAATTTAGCCAACATTTTAATTTTGCAGGTACAACAATGAAAGTAGGGCCAGGTAGTTACTTAAATGTAGGTTTAGGTTTGCATTACCGATTTAACTAAAAATATAAAAACCGATTGAATTTTTTCAATCGGTTTTTTTTTGTTTTTTTAAAAGAAGCCACCAGATTTTTGTACTTCATTTGTATCTCGGTATTTACGTTGTAAAGCCTTGTTTTTAGCACTTCCAAACATGTATTGAAATCCTACAAACAACGATTGACTCTCCCATCTAAACTGACCGTTTTGGCGGTAAGGTGCATCACTTTCAAATTGCGCTTTCATAGTGTTAAATACATCGTTAAAACGTAAACTTATGTTAGCTGTGTTTTCCCAAAAACTATAGCGCACACCAGTGTCTACCTTGTACATTGCTTTCATAACTCCATTTACGCCCACAGCATCCCCACGGTAAAAACCAAATAAAGTAGCACGTAATTGGTTTGTAATTTTAAAATTATTATTCATACGCGTGTTAAAAACACCATTGTTTACTTCGCGTAATTGCAATTCACCTTCGTTGGTATTTGTGTTTAATACGGTTACAATACCGCGTTGATTTCTATAATAGTATTCAATACTAGGCTGTACGTCCCACCATTTTGTTAACTTATAATTTGCAGATAATTCTGCACCATAAGCTGTAGCTTCATCAAAATTTCCGTAGCTCATTACCATTCTTCTTTCGGCAATAGCGTCTGCAGATGAGGTGTCTAAATAAAAAGTACGTTCAATCGGGTCGTTTATCATTCGGTAATAAGTACCTAAAGTTGCGCTGCCTTTTACACCAAAAATTTTGGTATAGTTAAATTCAACCGAATTGGTAAATTGTGGTTGTAATTCAGGATTACCAATTTGTACCACACGTGGCGTACTGTAATCGCGTACAGGTCTGGTTTGCCATGCGTTAGGGCGATCTACACGACGACTAGCACTTATTTGAAAAAAATCGGTTTGTGTAGGTGTATAACTTAAGAATGCCGAAGGATACACGGTTAAATAATCATCGTTAAAAGCAGCAGCTTCGTTTCCAATTACGTAATCGGCTTGTACATCGTATTTTTCAATTCGCGCGCCCAATTGGTAACCCCATTTACTGAATTTTGAACCAAATGTAGCATATGCCGATGCAATGTTCATATCGTAATTAAAATTGGTTTGGTTACCAATAATATTTGTAGTTCGATATGTATTATCAATAGTGGTGCTACGGTATTCGGCACCTAATTCTAATTTAGTTGCGTCGTTAATAGGGTGCACATAATCTAAATTTGCTTGTACTGCATTTACCGTATTGTTGCTGTTGTCATTGTAATTTGTTGGCGAATTACCCGCAATACCAAAATAACCACTTTGGTCGTCATTTGTTTTGTTGTAATTCACTTCAAAATCTAAGGTTTGACCAGGTTTTGCAAACAATTTTTTATAGGCAGCATTGTAAATTTGTGATTTATTTGCTCCGTTGTATTCATCGGTTTGTAAAAGTGATGGCGTATTAACGTAAGATAGTGTGTTTGCAACCGTACCTACACCATCGGCATATGTTTGGTTTGTGTAAACCGAAAAAGTATTTTTATCGTTTAAATAATAATCAAAACCAAGTTTAAAGGTATGCGATTTGTTATCGTTAACAATATCAAATAATTGCGTACTCATGTCGTCTAACTGCGTCATGATACCATCGTTCAAAGTTTTTTGGTCGGAAAAGTTATAGTTTCCAAAAAAAATAATTTTACCTTTTCGGTAGTTTAAATCTAATCCGTTGTTAAATTTTGGAACTTTGGCAAACGTAATATTTCCGTTGTAACTACCATTAAAACCGTCTTGCATGTTTTTCTTTAAAATAAAATTAATCATGCCCGACATACCTTCAGGGTTGTATTTTGCCGATGGATTGGTAATTAATTCAATTTTGTCAATAGCATTAGAAGGTATTTGTTTTAAAACCGTTTTAGGATCTAATTGTGTTGGTTTACCATCAATTAAAACACGAACGTTTTCGTTGCCACGCATTGATAAATTTCCGTCTTGATCCACGTTTACCGATGGAATGTTGTTCATTATATCAGAAGCAGTTGCGCCTGCAGTTGTTAAATCTTTCCCAACGCGAATCACTTTTCTATCAACCAATTGTTCCATGGTACTGCGTTCAGCATTAATAACCACGGCATCTAAAACTTGTTCATCGGCTTCCAATAAAATGCTACCTAAATCTATCGTTTTTTGGTTTGATAAATTTATAGTGTTTTTATAAGTTTTAAATCCAATATATTCAACCGAAACTTCAACAGCAGTATTAGGTAAATTCGTAATTGTAAACGATCCGTCTTCTTCTGATAATCCACCCGAAACAATTTGCCCGTTGGCTGAAACTGCAACCGATGCAAAACCCACTTCGTTTTTTGATGTTTTTTCAATTACCTTACCTTTAATTATGCCATTGCCCGTGGCTGGCTGTTGCGCCCAAGTGCTTACTGTTGCGCTTAGTAATAATGCCAGTGTTAAGTACCTTTTTTTCATTTGTTTTTTTGTTATGCGTTGCTGTATATTTTAAACAAACGCTTTGTTTTATGCAATTAGTAAGCGGGGTGTTCAATTTGTTACATAAAAATTAAAATACTTATACATTTATTAAGCCAACAAATTGTTTAAAATTTTATCTTTGCAACTTCATTTTTAAATTAAAAACAATGTCTTTACAACAAATTTTAACGCCGTACATTCAGCAAGCAGTTCAACAATTATTCGGTTTAACAATCGATCGAGTGGAATTTCAGGCTACACGACGCGATTTTGAAGGAGACATTACTATGGTGGTATTTCCTTTGGTTAAGCAATTAAAAGGCAATCCTGTTGAAATTGGAAATAAAATTGGCGAGTATCTTGTTGAAAATGTTGATTTAGTATCAAAATTTAACGTAGTACAAGGCTTTTTAAATATTGTAATTGCAAATGGATATTACACCCATTTTTTTAATTCAATATACAATAATACTACTTTTGGGTACCAACCTATTAACACAAATGCCAAAGCGGTTATGGTAGAATATGCATCGCCAAACACCAATAAACCTTTGCATTTAGGACACGTACGTAACGTTCTTTTAGGCTATTCGGTAGCTCAAATTTTAAAAGCTTCAGGCAAAAAAGTATATAAAACCCAAGTTATTAACGACCGCGGTATACATATTTGTAAATCAATGTTGGCTTGGGAAAAGTTTGGAAACAACCAAACGCCAGAATCAACAGGTTTAAAAGGCGATAAATTAGTTGGTAATTATTATGTGGAATTTGATAAAGCTTACAAAACAGAAATTAACCAATTAATTGAAAAAGGTTTAACCGAAGATGAAGCTAAAAAACAAGCTCCGTTAATGCTTGAAGCTCAAGAAATGCTTCGTAAATGGGAAGCAGGCGATGAGCAAGTTGTAAATCTTTGGAAAAAAATGAACCAATGGGTTTATGATGGTTTCGAAGCCACGTATAAAAGCATCGGCGTAGATTTCGATTGTAATTATTACGAAAGCAATACCTATTTGTTAGGAAAAGATGTGGTTGAGGAAGGTTTAGCTAAAGGAATTTTTTATAAAAAAGAAGATCATTCGGTTTGGATTGATTTAACTGCCGATGGTTTAGATGAAAAATTGGTGTTGCGTTCCGATGGTACTTCGGTTTATATGACTCAAGATATTGGTACAGCTATTCAACGTGTAAAAGATTTTCCTGATGTCGGTGGAATGGTGTACACCGTTGGTAACGAGCAAGATTACCACTTTAAAGTATTGTTCTTAATACTTAAAAAATTGGGATACGATTGGGCAGAACATTTGTATCATTTATCATACGGAATGGTTGATTTACCATCGGGAAAAATGAAATCGCGCGAAGGAACTGTTGTAGATGCCGATGATTTAATGAATGATATGACCGTTACTGCCAAAGAAATTTCGGAAGAATTAGGTAAGTTAGATGGATTATCTACCCAAGAAAAAGATAGTTTATACCAAATCATAGGTTTAGGTGCCTTGAAATATTATATTTTAAAGGTAGATCCTAAAAAACGTATTTTGTTCGATCCTAAAGAATCGGTAGATTTTGCAGGAAACACAGGTCCGTTTATTCAATATACCTATGCACGTATTCAATCAATTTTACGCAAAGCCGATTTTGATTTTTCTAATGTCATTTCGAGCGAAGTCGAGAAATCTCTTCACGAAAAAGAAAAAGAGTTGATTAAAATATTAGAGCAATTCCCTGATGTTATTCAGCAAGCAGCCAAAACATACAGTCCGGCGTTAATCGCTAATTACACCTACGATTTGGTTAAAGAATACAACTCGTTTTACCAATCGGTATCTATTTTAGGAGAAGAAGATCACGATAAAAAAGTATTCCGTGTGCAATTATCCAACAAAGTAGGGCAAACCATTAAAAATGCCTTTGCTTTACTGGGAATTAGCGTTCCGAATAGAATGTAAAATTATAAAGTGTTTCATTTGCAAAAAAAAGTTTAAAATATTTGCATACCTCATTTTTTTTTTTTTTTTTTCGCAACTCAATAATTTTTAAATAATATTAAAATGAAAAATTTTAGAAAAATTACTTTGGGTGCTTTATTAGCAACCGTTACGATTATTGGTTTCTATTCGTGTAATAGTGATAATAATGAGACGGGAGTTAACTCAAATTCAACAGAAGAAATTTCTGTAAAAACGAATTCAGTAAATTTAGTTTATGTTTCGACGGATTTAATTACAGAAGATCTTTTAGATTTGGGTGTTTCAGGTATTAATGTAAATAACCATGAAATATCTTTTAATACATTTAATGATTATTATTTTCACGATCAGATCGTTAACTTCTCAAATTATATTGTTAAGGAAGGGGATAACTATTTATCACTTGATAACTCTAAAATTGTAATCAATGCAGATAATTTTGTTTACTATAAAGGGGGGCAAGAAATTGATTTAAATAATTATAATGCTTTAGATGAAAAAGATTTAGTTTTATTATGTACCTATGTGGAATTTAAAGCTAGTAGTGATACTAAGATGACTTTGGCTCAATATGAAGCTAAAGGAAGAACTAAACCTTGTCCGATATATAATATTCGTAGGGCAGTTGGATGGGGAGCTACCCCTGATGAAGCAGCATCTGATTTATGGTACGCAACATATGAATTTGCTAAAGAGCATATGGGTGACGGTTGTTATTCAATTGGTGGGGTAAATAAAAAAACAATAGGCGCTTTAGGCTTTGAAATTGATCTTGCAATACAATCATTCTGTTGTCCTTAAAATAAAAAGATGAAAAAATTATTAAAAATAACTAGAGCTCTTGGCTTTACGGGCTTACTCATATCTTTTGTACTTAGTTTTTTATCTAATAGAATGTATTTATTAGAGAAAGTTTTACTGTATTTAGCAATTGTTTTTTTAGCTTTTTCATTTCTTTTTTCACTTTGGAAAGGATTGTCGAAATTCTATTTTAAAAGATAAAGTTAATTTGTTCGTACATTTTAATATGTTAAAAGACACTATCAAAACAATTTGATAGTGTTTTTTTATGAAATAGATTCAACTAATACAATTTAAATAAATACTACTTTAAAATTTCTAAAGATCTGTCAATAAACCAAAAACAAAATCTTGACATATTTTCTACTTTATTGTATATTTGCCCTTTAGTTTCAATAAGAAAAAGTATGTTCGATAATTTAAGCGATAAATTAGACAAAGCCTTTCATATATTAAAAGGTCACGGAAAAATTACAGAAGTCAATGTAGCCGAGACTTTAAAAGAAGTACGTCGTGCCTTATTAGATGCCGATGTAAACTTTAAAATTGCCAAAGATTTTACCAATCGTGTAAAAGAAAAAGCCATTGGTCAAGACGTTTTAACAACGTTGCAACCAGGTCAGTTAATGGTTAAAATTGTTAAAGACGAATTAATCGAATTAATGGGTGGCGATGCTGTTGGTGTAAATCTTTCGGGAAATCCAACGGTAATTTTAATGTCAGGTTTACAAGGTTCGGGTAAAACTACTTTTTCCGGAAAACTAGCAAATTTCTTAAAAACTAAAAAAACAAAGAAGCCGTTATTGGTTGCCTGTGACATTTATCGTCCGGCGGCAATTAATCAGCTGCATGTTGTGGGAGATCAGATTGGTGTTGAGGTTTATTCTGAACCAGAAAATAAAAACGCCGTTTCAATTGCAACTAATGCTATTGAACACGCAAAGCAAAACGGTTTTAACGTAGTTATTGTTGATACCGCTGGTCGTTTAGCAATTGATGAAGAAATGATGAACGAAATTGCAAACGTTCATGCAGCTATTAAACCACAAGAAACTTTGTTTGTTGTAGATTCTATGACTGGTCAAGATGCTGTGAATACTGCCAAAGCGTTTAACGATCGTTTAAATTTTGATGGGGTGGTACTTACAAAATTAGATGGTGATACACGCGGTGGTGCTGCAATATCTATTAAATCAATCGTAAATAAACCCATTAAATTTATTGGTACGGGCGAAAAAATGGATGCGATAGATGTGTTCTATCCCGATCGTATGGCCGACCGTATTTTGGGTATGGGCGATGTAATTTCGTTAGTAGAGCGCGCTCAGGCTCAGTACGACGAAGAAGAAGCTAGAAAAATTCAAAAGAAAATCGCTAAAAACGAATTTGGTTTTGATGACTTCTTAAGTCAAATTCAACAAGTGAAAAAAATGGGGTCAATGAAAGACCTTATGGGAATGATTCCTGGCGTTGGTAAAGCGTTAAAAGATGTTGAAATTGAAGATGATGCTTTTAAACACATCGAAGCCATTATTCATTCAATGACACCGGTTGAACGCAAAAAACCTTCGTTGTTAGATGCAAAACGTAAACAACGAATTGCAAAAGGTTCAGGAACCGATATTCAACAAGTAAATCAATTACTTAAACAGTTCGATCAAATGAGTAAAATGATGAAGATGATGCAAGGTGCACAGGGTAAAAACCTAATGCGCATGATGGGACAAATGAAAGGTATGGGATTACAATAAAAATCATTTTGTAAATAAAAAAGCCTAATTAAACAACCTGCAAGGTTTTAAATCTTGTAGGTTTTCAATTTCATAAAAAAACAAAACAACTAAACACAACAACACAATGCAATTATTAGACGGTAAAAAAGTATCCGAAGAAATTAAAAACGAAATTGCAGCCGAAGTGGCCTTAATGAAACAGCGTGGCGAAAAAGTACCGCATTTAGCAGCTGTTTTAGTTGGTAGCAACGGTGCTAGTTTAACGTATGTAGGCAGTAAAGTTAAAACCTGTGAAAAAATTGGTTTTGATTCTACTTTAGTTTCGTTGCCCGAAGAAACTACTGAAGAAGAACTTTTAGCAAAAATTAATGAATTGAACAATAATGATGCTATTGATGGGTTTATTGTTCAATTACCCTTGCCTAAACATATTGATGAGCAAAAGGTATTAAATGCTGTTGATCCTGATAAAGATGTAGATGGTTTTCACCCTGAAAACTTTGGTCGTATGGCGCTAGAATTAGAATCATTTATTCCAGCAACTCCTTTTGGAATTTTACAGTTATTAGAGCGTAATAGAATTGAAACCAAAGGTAAAAATGTAGTAGTTATTGGTAGGTCTAATATTGTTGGTAAGCCTATGAGTTTATTAATGAGCCGTAAAGCGTATCCGGGAAATGCAACGGTAACATTAACACACTCTGCTACACAAAACATCGAGGAAATTACTCGCGAAGCCGATATTGTTATTACTGCTTTAGGGGTGCCAGAATTTTTAAAAGCAAATATGATTAAAGCTGGTGCTGTAATTGTTGACGTTGGTATTACACGCGTTGCCGATGAAACAAATGCGAAAGGGTATGTTATTAAAGGCGATGTAGCTTTTGATGAGGTGGCCGAAAAAGCATCATGGATAACACCTGTTCCTGGTGGAGTAGGACCTATGACGATTGCCATGTTAATGAAAAATACTTTAATTGCCAGAGAGCGCAGAGCTAAAAAAAATAAATAATTTATAGTTTAAACCATTTCATTTAGAAATGGTTTTTTTACATAATTTAATTGCAGTAATATGTATAATACCATAAGCCAACAACAAACTCAAATTTTAAATAAGCTAACAAAACAAAAAAATACATTTAGTATTTTGCGACTTGTTTTACTTGTTACCGCTCTTTATTTTTTATACAAAATGCTTTATTTAAAAAACGAAATGTACGGTTGGGCAGCTTTTGCATTTGTAGTTATGTTTGTTTGGGTGGTTTGGTATTACATGAAAATTCAAAGTAAAATTGAATACCACAATATTTTAAAAAGCATAAACACTAACGAAATTTCTTTTTTAGAAGGCAATCATAAATTTATTAATGGAGTTGAATATCAAAACCCACAACATGCTTTTTCTTATGATTTAGATTTGTTTGGGCCTAATTCTATTTTTGAATTTATAAACAGAACCGGTACTTTTTTAGGAAAAGATGCCTTAGCAATGCAATTACAAGAAATACCTTTGAACGAAGAAATTCAACAAAAACAAGAAGCTGTACAAGAACTATCACAATTAATTCATTTCAGGCAACATTTTCAAGCACTTTCATTATTAGCAAATACTCAAAAAAACGATGATTTAGCAATTAAAGATTGGACAGAAACTTTTAACCTAAAAATACCAAAATCCACACAAATTTTAGCTTATGTTTTGCCTATTTGTTTGGTTTTAAGTGTAATAGCTTCGTATTTAAACCTTCATGAGGTATTTTCTAAATTGGTTGTTTTCTTTTTTACTGCTAATTTATTAGCAATGGGAAGTTTTAGTCGATTTATTTTAAAAGAAATAGGTAAAAGCGATAAAATATCCAATACATTAAATCAATACGCTAAAATGTTACAAGCGTTTGAAAGTCAAAAATTTCAATCAACACACTTACAAACATTACAAAAGCAACTTCAAATAAATCAACAATCGGCTTATCAAGTTGTAAATGAATTGGCAAATCATTTCGAAAAATTAAATACCATAGCCAATTTGTTCGTGTTTATTGTATTTAATGGACTTTTTCAATATCATTTTTGGGTATTTAAAAAATTACAAAACTGGAAAACGCTGCATCAACAACAATTATGGCAATTTATGCAGGTTTTAGGTAAAGTTGAAGCGTTAAACAGTTTAGCAAATTTTGCCTACAATAACCCAACGTATCATTTCCCTAATATAACAAAAGATAAAATTTCTTTTGAAGATTTAGGTCATCCACTTATTTTAAAAGGAAAGCGCGTAAAAAACGATATTAGTTTTACAGATAAGCAATTCGTTATTTTAACTGGTAGTAATATGAGTGGTAAAAGTACTTTTTTGCGAACCATTGGTATTAATTTGGTTTTAAGTTTTGCTGGCGCCCCAATTGATGCAAAAAAGGCAAGTGTTTTTCCTATGCCATTGTGGGTTTCTATGCGTTTAACCGATTCGTTACACGATAGTGAATCGTTCTTTTTTGCCGAAGTAAAACGATTGAAACAAATTGTAAGCGAAGCCGAAAAGCAACCTATTTTTGTGCTTTTAGATGAAATTTTAAAAGGAACCAATTCTAACGACAAACAATCAGGAACCATTGGGGTTATTGAAAAATTACATCATTTAAATGTATTGGGAATGATTGCTACTCACGATTTAGAAGTATGTGAAACCACCAATAAGTACCCAGAAACTATGGAAAATAAATGTTTTGAAGTTGAAATTTTTAATGACGAATTACATTTTGATTACTTGTTAAAAAGTGGGATTTGTAAAAATAAAAATGCGACTTTTATAATGAAAAAAATGCAAATTATTTAATATGAATGTTCAAATTATAAATAAAAAGAGTGTTTTAGCATCGGTTTGGGATGGTGGTGAAACCTATGAATATTTTATTTTCCCAAAGGATGCTTTATATACAAATCGAAATTTTTTGTTCCGTATAAGTGTAGCTACTATTAATAAAGCACCTTCTACTTTTACACAATTTAATAATTACCAGCGTTTTTTAGTTATGTTAAATGGTAATTTACATGTAAATTTGAACGGAAAGGAAAAGCATTTTTCAACCAATGATGTTTTTGAATTTCAATCGAATGATTTTATTGAATCTTTTACAACAGGTAAAGATTTTAATTTCATGGTTGAAAAAAATGCGAATGCAAATGTTGTTATAGCAACTGAATGGAACATTTTATCAAGCAAATTTGCTTTCGTTTTTGTTACAAGTAATACTACAGTAACGGTTAACCAAAATACATATTTTTTACAAACAGATGATTTACTGATAGTTACAAACGATTTAAATTCAAATTTAAATATACAAACCAACAATAATGCAATTATTGGTTATTGTAATTAAAAAAAACTCAAAATTATTTTAAAAAAAAAAATATTTCAAATAACTTTGTGTTTCAAAGTAGATTAAAATGAATCAAAAAGTATCAGATGATTTAGCACATATCCGTAACATGATGGAACGTTCGTCAAGGTTCATGTCTTTAAGTGGTTTATCAGGTATAGGAGCGGGCATTGTAGGTTTAGCAACTGGTTGTATTGCAATGTATATTTTAAACGGATCAAATTTTTCTGTTGAGAAATATAAACCTAATGTTTCAACTGGAATCACACTACAGTTATTAATCTTATTAGGTATTTCGGCATTATTGTTAGCTGTTTTTTTTGGATGTTTTTTCACTATTCGTAAAAGCAAAAAATTAGGTTTACAAGTTTGGACATCAACCACAAAAAAAATATTGTTGCAATTGGCAATTCCGTTAGTAACAGGTGGTGTTTTTGTATTGGCTTTATTGCAATACCAATTATACGGTTTAGTTGCAGGTACTACTTTAGTTTTTTATGGTTTGGCTTTAATAAATGCTGAAAAATATACTTTTTCAGACATTAAATATTTAGGTTATTTAGAAATTTTATTGGGCTGTTTATCGCTGTTTTTTATTGGTAAAGGTTTGCTTTTTTGGACGTTGGGTTTTGGTGTTTTGCATATAGTGTACGGAATTATTCTTTACCGAAAATATAAATAAATGAGTATAATTAGCGGTTTAAATAAAGAGTTTGAAAGCAGAGTTCGGCTGGGAATCATGTCGGTACTTATGGTGAACGATTGGGTAGATTTTACCGAAATGAAAAACATGTTGCAAGTAACCGATGGTAATTTAGCAAGTCATTCAACGGCTTTGGAAAAGCACGAATATATTGAAATTAAAAAGGAATTTGTTGGTAAAAAGCCGCGAACATCGTATAAAATTACATTATTAGGGAAACAGGCTTTTCAAGCGCATTTAGCTTTTCTAGAAAAAATGCTCAAAATTGAATCATAAATTTTTTTTATCTATAAACTTTGAAACACAAAGTACTTTAAACTTTTAAATTATGAAAAAACAATTTTTAATTTTTATTAGCACCATTTTGTTTGCTTTTATGTTTTATAACCTAGAATTGGGTATAAATACATCTATTTTTGTTTTGGTAATATTGTTGGCACAGTTTGCTTTAAATACCAGTTTAATTAAAAATACCAAAGCATTGTTATTAGGTTTTTGTGTAGTAGTTTCTTGTATATCAAACGCTTGGTTAATATCGCCAGTAACGGTTTTATCGGTTTTAATTACCTCATTTGTTTTTAGGTATTATACGGTGTACCCTGAAATGAAATTGCTTTCAAACGCATTTAATTTTGTGTTAAGTTGGCCAGCTTTTATTGGTAGAATTTTTTTGGTAGATCAATGGTTTGAATTCAAAAAAGAAGATTCTAAAAAAACAATTATTACCCTTTTTTCATACATTATTTTGCCTTTGGGAATTTTATCTATCTTTTTTGCATTGTATGTATCTTCAAGTGAATGGTTAAGTAAATGGTACAACCGTTATGAATGGAATATTGATGGACTTATTATTTTTACAATCATTGTTGGTTTTTATATCAGTTTTGTGTTTTGGCATATTCATGGTTTTAATTTTATTAAAGTAATCGATAAAAGTTTACAATTTAACTTTTCAAACCAACAAAAAAATAATTTAAAACCTACGCTAAATTACATACCCGTTTCGTTTGAAATGCGTAGTGGTATTATAACCTTAGTTAGTTTAAACTGTATGTTGTTGTTTTTTATAATTGTTTTTAATGTAGAAAATGCCCAACAAAGCATTCAGCACCTTTCAGAATACAGTAGTCGTACACACAGCCAAGTTTACTTAATCATTGTATCGGTTTTCTTAGCAATGGCAGTGGTTTTGTTCTTTTTTAAAGATACTTTAAACTTTGTTAAAAATAATAAATGGTTGTTACAGCTATCAAAAATTTGGATTGGTTTAAATGCAATTTTAATAGTTTCGGCTTTTTATCAAAATACAGTTTATATTAACGCTTTGGGGCTAACTTACAAACGTTTAGGAGTATATATGTTTTTAATAATATGTTTAATTGGTTTAATTTATTCATTTCTAAAAATAGTAAATCAAAAAACTAATTTTTATTTAATAGATCGTATTACATGGACGTTGTTTTACACTTTGGTTTTCTGTGCTACTTTTAATTGGGGCGGCATTATCACTAAATACAATATGCGTCAACCAAAATTCGATTTAAACTATGTAACTTACCATTTATTTGGTAACGAAAAGCTTTTAATTCAATATTTCAAACAAAATAATATTCCAATTCCAGATGAAATTCAGCAAAGAATAAAATATCATAAAAACCTTCCTTTTTTATCAAAGCAATTATATTATCAATCAATTCAATAAAAAAAATGCATGCTAGTAAGTGTGCATTTTTTAAAAACTACTCTGTGTAATTGTAAACAAAAAAACAGTTGTAAATTATCGTATTCAAATTAAAAATGTACCTTTGTTTTTACCTTTGTATTAGGGAATTTTGATAAATATGAATTTAGTACAATTAACAATAAAAGGTATTTCGTACAGCCATACACAAAACGGAGCTTATGCTTTAATTTTGAACGAAGTAAACGGTGATCGAAAATTACCTATAGTTATAGGTGCTTATGAAGCACAAGCAATTGCAATTGCAATTGAAGAAGATTTAAAGCCTCCGCGTCCTTTAACACATGATTTGTTTAAAACTTTTTGTGATCGATTTAATATTATTGTTACGCAAGTTATTATTCACAAATTGGTTGATGGTGTGTTTTATTCAAGCATTATTTGTAAAAATAACGATAAAGAAGAAGTGATTGATGCGCGTACATCTGATGCTATTTCGTTAGCATTGCGTTTTGATGCGCCTATTTTTACGTATCAAAATATCTTAGATAAAGCAGGTATTTATTTAAGAGAGCAAGATTTAGAAGCTACAGACGAAGATGATGATTACATTGATGAGGATGAAGATGATAACGAAAATAACGAATCGTTAAGCGATACAATTGACGAGTTTTTAAACATGATGCCTACAGAAAAGCCTAATGAATTAGCCGCTTTTTCTGTAAAAGAATTAAATGAAATGCTTGAAGCTGCTGTACTTAACGAAGATTACGAAAAAGCAGCTCGTTTACGCGATGAACTTTCTAAACGCAACTTGTAACATGCAACAATATTTAGATTTAGTAAAGCACGTTTTAGAAAACGGCGTGCAAAAAGGCGATAGAACAGGCACAGGCACTAAAAGTGTTTTTGGTTACCAAATGCGTTTTAATTTAGAGGATGGTTTTCCGTTAGTTACTACCAAAAAAGTGCATGTTAAATCTATCATTCACGAATTACTTTGGTTTTTAAAAGGTGAAACCAATATAGCTTATTTAAAAGAAAATGGTGTACGTATTTGGGACGAATGGGCTAATGAAAATGGCGACCTAGGGCCTATTTATGGCTACCAATGGCGCAATTGGAATGGCGAAGAAATCGATCAAATTAAAGAATTAATCGAAACCCTAAAAACTAATCCAAACAGCCGTAGAATGTTAGTTTCGGCTTGGAATCCTTCTGTATTACCCGATACTACTGTTTCTTTTGATGAAAACGTTGCAAATGGTAAAGCTGCTTTACCGCCTTGCCATGCGTTTTTTCAGTTTTATGTTGCAAATGGTAAATTATCTTGTCAATTATACCAACGTTCGGCCGATATTTTCTTAGGTGTGCCTTTTAACATTGCATCATACGCTTTATTTACTATGATGGTGGCACAAGTTTGTGGACTAGGTTATGGTGATTTTATTCATACTTTTGGCGATGCTCATATTTACAACAACCACTTTGAACAGGTTGAATTACAATTATCGCGTCAACCCAAGCCAATGCCAAAAATGATTCTGAATCCGGATGTAAAAGATATTTTTGACTTTACTTACAGTGATTTTACTTTGGTTGATTATGACCCGCATCCAGCCATAAAAGGACAAGTATCTGTATAATGAAAATTAGTTTAATAGCTGCAATTGCGCAAAATAACGCTATAGGTAAAAACAATGATTTACTGTGGCATTTACCTGCCGATTTTAAACATTTTAAAGAAACAACAAGCGGACATTTTATTTTAATGGGGCGCAAAACTTTTGAAAGTTTTCCTAAGCCATTGCCTAACCGCACCCATTTAATTATTACCAGACAGGTAAATTACAATACACCCGAAAATTGTTTTGTGTTTGCGTCAGTAGCTCAAGCGTTACAATTTGCAAAGCAAAAAAAACAACAAACAATTTATATAATAGGTGGTGGCGAAATTTATAACCAAACAATTGCTATAGCTAATCAGTTGGTAATTACTCATGTACAGGCTGTTTTTGAAGATGCCGATGCTTTTTTTCCTGAAATTACAACTAATTGGAATGTTGTTTCTGAAGAGTTTCATCAAGCAAACGATAAAAACAAGTACAATTTCACCATAAAGATTTACGAAAAATGATACAAAAGGGGTGTTTAATTGGTTTATTATTTTCGGTTGTTTCGGTTTACGCACAAACAGCCATATTTAAAGTGGCATTGCCTAAACCCGAAACACTTACATATTACGGTATAAACCATTTAGGCGATACCACTTCTATTGTTTCAAACGAAATAGCCAAAGAAACTCCTTTAAAAACTTTTACTTTTAACGATCCCTTTTTTGGGCAAATTGCCTTGTATGATGAACGCAACCCGTTGCAACAATTAGTTTTTTATAAAAACACACAACATGTTGTAATTTTAGATAATCAGTTAAGTTTTAAAGAGAAAATTAATTTAACGGAACGATACCCAGAAATCGATGCAATTTACGCATCGCTTACTTCACAAAATACTATTTGGGTGTTTGATAATCTATCAAAACGTTGGTGCATTTTAACAAATCAACAACCAACACCGCTTTTTGTTGGAAATAGTTTAGATAAATATTCATTTATAACAACTAATGGTAATTTTGCATATTGGCAAACTAACCAAACAGTTTACCAAATGGATGTTTACGGAAAAATTACAAACCAAATTTCTTTGCCACAAAAGGCACAATTGTTAGCAATTAATAACGATTTGTTAGTGTATATATTAAACAATAATTTATTTTTGTTAAATACTAAAAATAACAAAACAGAACATTTAACAAACGTAGAAACACCAGCCGAAACTGTTTTTTTAAACGCCAAAAGTTTAAGTGTTTTTACAAGCGATAAATTGTATTTGTATCAAATAAATTAACAAATATGCAAGTTGCAATTGCCGGAAATATTGGTGCTGGTAAAACTACTTTAACCAGATTATTAGCCAAACATTTTAAATGGGAACCACATTTTGAAGATGTGGTTGACAACCCATACCTAGACGATTTTTATCATTCCATGGATCGTTGGTCGTTTAATTTACAAATTTACTTTTTAAACAGTCGTTTTCGTCAAGTTTTAAACATGAAGGCTAGTGGTAAAAATACCATTCAAGACCGTACTATTTATGAAGATGCCCATATTTTTGCTCCAAATTTACATGCAATGGGACTCATGTCTAACCGTGATTACGAAAATTATAAACAATTGTTTGAATTGATGGAAGGTTTAGTTGGCGCTCCTGATTTGTTAATTTATTTACGTAGTTCTATACCTAATTTGGTAGGACAAATACATAAACGCGGCCGCGAATACGAAAATTCAATTTCAATTGATTATTTAAATAAATTAAATGAACGCTACGAAGATTGGATAAAAAATTATACCAAAGGTAAACTGCTTATTATTGATGTAGATCCTATTAATTTTGTTGATAATCCTGAAGATTTAGGGCAAATCATTAATCGTATCGATGCAGAAATAAACGGATTGTTTTAATTATGAACAGCCTTTTACGTTTAAAAAATATCATTTGTAATTTGCTTTTTTGCATGTTTTTTGGTTTTGTAGCAAATGCCCAACAAAATTGGAATGTATCCTTACAAACCTATAAAGGCACAATTTTAGCACATAGCAATAACATTCAACATTTAATAACAAGTAAACCATCGGGCTATTTGTTTTCGGTAAACCACCGCGTGAATGGTACACAATCGTGGCATCATACGTATCGCTTTCCCGAAATTGGTTTTTCGTTTCACACTCAAAACAATCACAACCAAACATTGGGTAATTTATATGGTTTATATGCCCATTATAATTTTTATTTTTTAAATCGAAATTTACAATTTAGGGTAGGGCAAGGCGTTGCTTATGCCACCCATCCATATGATAAAGAAACCAATTTTAGAAATGTTGCTTACGGATCAAAGTTTATGCCTTCAACTTATTTTATGTTTAGCTACAATAAACCTAGAATTTGGCAAAATATTGGTTTAAATGCAGGTTTACTGTTTGTACATCACTCAAATGCTACCATAAAATCACCCAATACAAGTACTAATACATTAGGATTAAACGTAGGATTAACATACCATTTTTCTAATAGCGATATGGTTTTAAAATCGGGAGCATATAATGAAAATCCTATGAAAATGCGCTATAATTTTTTAGTTAGAACGGGTGTAAATGAAAGCCATATTGTAGGTATTGGACAAAAACCGTTTTATCATTTAGGTGTTATTGCAGAAAAACCATTGAATAATTTTGGTGCAGCACAACTTGGGGTTGATGTATTTTTATCTAATTCATTAAAAGAGTTAATTCCGTTTTTGGCAACTTCATTCCCTGAAGAAAATATGAAAAAAGATACCGATTGGAAAAGGGTAGGGGTTTTTGTGGGCTACGAATGGTACTTAAATAAGCTAACTGCCGAAGGTAATGTAGGATATTACGTACACGATGAATACAAAAAAAACGGGTCGTTGTACCAGCGTTTAGGTTTGCGTTATTACATAACACCAGCAATTTATGGTTCAATGGCTTTAAAAACGCATTTTGCTAAAGCCGAAGCTTTTGAAGTAGGAGTTGGGTATAAGTTATAAATAGAATTTTTGTTTTAGCATAATAGTAAAAAAATACTACGTTTGTTTAACTATTGATTTATGAAAAAAAGTATAGGTTTGTTGTTTTTGGTATTAGCTGGTTGTTCCGGTGAAGACGCTTGTTTCTCTAAAAAAGGGAATGCTATTATGCAAGAACACGCATTACAAGGTTTTCATAGTGTTGAAATTCCTATGAATGTTTCGGTTGAAATTATTCCGAGTACAACCTACAAAATGAAAATTGAATCGTTTGAAAACAGAATTAATGCTGTAACGTTTTCTGTGAAAGATTCTATGCTTACTATAAAAAACGATATTTCGTGTCAAATGTTAAAAAGTTACGAAACAGCTGTTTTAAAAATCTATACACCAACTTTAAAAAATATTTATTCGCGTACACAATTTAATGTGGTATCAAACGATACGTTGCGTTATCCAAATTTGTATTTACTTACCAGTTTGCCAAATGAAGAAAGTGCATCAACAAATTTTGATTTAAAAATTAATAATAAAACCATTACAGTAGAAGATAACCAAGTAGGTAATTTTACTTTAAAAGGAAAAACAAACGTGTTAGATATAAAATTGTATGGCGCAAACGGAACAGTAAATGCTAAGGAATTAAACGCAAAAGCGGTTTTAACGTACCATCGCAGTAACCAAAACATACATGTTTTTGCAAAAAATAAATTAGAAGGTGTAATTGCGTCTGTTGGAAATGTGTATGTGTATAACAAACCCGATACTGTGCAAATACAGCGCCTTTATACCGGGAATGTGTATTACAAATAATTTTTTAAAGCGTTTTTTCTCTAAAAATAGTTTCTAAGTTTTTGTTTTTTAGTTGCATCGATAATATTTTCACATCTAATTCGTTCGCAAAATCAAACAATTTAGCGCGCATATCTTCGTTGCTACTAAAAACTAATTGCCATTGCATATCGTGTATGTTTTGGAACGATTTTAAGTTTGGCAAACGTTTCAAAAATTCTTCTTCAATTTTTAAATCGAATTCAATTTCAATCACTTGATCGTTTTCGGTAGTAAAAATTTGTTCTAATTTATTATCGGCAACAATTTCGCCTTGTTTAATAATTATCACACGGTCACAAATAGCTTCAACTTCTTGCATAATATGTGTTGACAAAAAAACCGTTTTATTTTTACCTATTTTCTTAATTAAATCTCTAATTTCAGTTAATTGGTTAGGGTCTAAACCGGTAGTTGGTTCGTCTAAAATAAGTACTTCAGGATCGTGTAACAAAGCTGTTGCCAAACCTACACGCTGACGGTATCCCTTAGAAAGTTCACCAATTTTTTTGTGTGCTTCAGGTGATAGTTTTGTAAGTTCAATTACTTCTTCAATACGTTTTTTGTCAACTTTGTAAACATCTGCATTAAAAGCTAAATATTCACGTACGTACAAATCTAAATACAACGGGTTGTGCTCGGGTAAATATCCAATAGATTGTTGTACTTCTTTTTGATGCGTTAATACATTAAAGCCGTTTACAAGCGCTTTGCCATTATCTGCAGCAATATAAGTAGTTAAAATTTTCATTAAAGTTGATTTTCCAGCTCCATTCGGACCTAAAAAACCTACAATTTCACCTTTATTTACTTTAAAAGTTAGTGCATTTAACGCTTTTTGCGTTCCGTAACTTTTAGATATATTTTGAACTTCTATCGACATAGAATGGATTGTTTTTTACAAAAGTAAATAATTTTCAATCTTAATGCACTAATTTTTAAATTAGATTTTTTAAACAATTTTAAAGTGCAACCATGCAATAAATAAACTTCACTATTAAAGGAAATATCTGTAAATTTGCTGTATGACAAAAGTGAACGAAAAAGCTTTGTGGTTTAAAGATTTAATAGGGAACAACCCTTTGTTAATTGCAGGGCCGTGTAGTGCCGAAACACCCCAACAGGTATTAGAAGTTGCGCATGCCATTAAAAACACTGCAAAAATATTCCGCGCAGGTATTTGGAAACCTCGTACACGCCCAGGTGGTTTTGAAGGGGTAGGCGCCATTGGACTTAAATGGTTGCAACAAGTTAAAGCCGAAACAGGAATGCTTTTAGCAACCGAAGTTGCAACGGCAGAACATGTTGACCTTGCCTTGGCGCACGATATTGATATGCTTTGGATTGGTGCACGCACTACTGTAAACCCTTTTGCGGTGCAAGAAATTGCCGATGCTTTAAAAGGTACCAAAAAAATGGTGTTTATTAAAAACCCAGTGAACCCCGATTTAAGTTTGTGGATTGGTGGTTTTGAACGTTTACAAAATGCAGGTATTGAAAAATTAGGATTTATTCACCGTGGATTTTCAAGCTACGAGAAAGTAAAATATCGAAATAATCCTGAATGGCAAATACCGATCGATTTACAGATTCGTTTTCCTGAAATTCCGTTAATTAACGATCCATCGCACATAACGGGTAATCGCAATTTAATTCAACATGTGGCCCAAAAAGCTTTAGATTTAAATTTTGATGGGTTAATGATAGAAACGCATTGTACCCCAGATTTAGCTTGGAGCGATGCCGCACAGCAAGTAACGCCGCAACAATTAAACAATATTGTTACCAATTTAGTACAGCGCGATTTAATTAATGAAGAAGATTCGTACGTTCACCAAATGCAACTTTTTAGAACACAAATTGATGAAATTGATACGCAAATTTTAAATCTTTTAAAAAACCGTATGCAAATTGCCGATGAAATAGGGTTGCTGAAAAAAGCAAAAAACGTTTCGGTTTTACAACCCGAACGTTGGCAAGAAGTGTTAGTTAAAATGCGCCGCGAAGGCAAAGAAAATAAATTAGGCGAAGCGTTTATTACATCGTTATTCAAAGCAATTCACGATGAAAGTATTACACGCCAAGACCATATCATCAACCCAAAATAAATTGGAATGACCGGAATTGTTTATAAATCTACAGGTAGCTGGTACACCGTAAAAGCACAAGATAACCAGTTTTTTGAATGTAGAATAAAAGGAAAATTTAGAATAAAAGGTATTAAAAGCACCAATCCGGTTGCTGTTGGCGATGTGGTTGATTTTGACCTAGATACATCGGCTGATGTTGTTACAGGTGTAATCACTAAAATCCACGATCGTAAAAATTACCTAATTCGTAAATCGGTTAATTTATCTAAGCAAGTGCATATTATTGCCGCTAATATTGATACCCTTTTTGTATTAGTTACCATAGATAACCCAGTTACTACCACAAGTTTTATTGACCGTTTATTGGTTACTGCCGAAGCTTATGATATAAATGCGGTTTTAGTTTTTAATAAGGTTGATACTTTTTCTGAAGATACGTTAAACGATCAATTGTATTTGCAATATATTTACGAAACCATTGGTTATAAATGTTTGCGTGTTTCTGCTGCCGAAGGTAAAGGCTTGGATACTCTAAAAGCAGAAATGACTAATAAAGTTTCAATGTTTACAGGACATTCAGGTGTTGGTAAATCAACATTAGTGAATGCTTTAGAACCGGGTTTAAATTTAAAAACGAAAGAAATATCAGAACAACATCAACAAGGCCAACATACTACCACTTTTGCCGAAATGTATGATTTAAGCTTTAATGCTAAAATTATTGATACCCCCGGAATTCGTGGTTTTGGTATTGTAGATATGGAGCCGCAAGAAGTAGGTGATTATTTTCCTGAATTTTTTAAGTTGAAAGATCAATGTAAGTTTAACAATTGTTTACACCGCGAAGAACCACATTGCGCTGTAAAAGATGCTTTAGATAATGACGATATTTCTTGGTCGCGTTATAAAAGTTACATTCAAATTTTAGATGGCGACGAAGAAAATTACCGTACCGATGTTTATGGTAATGGAAAAAATCCTGAAGAATAAATGAAAGCTGTAATACAACGTGTTTTACAAGCATCGGTAACCATAAACAATATAACAGTAGCCAATATTAGCGCAGGTTTGCTTGTGCTTGTTGGAATTGAAGATGCCGATTCACAAGAAGATATCAATTGGTTAACAACAAAAATAGCTCAATTGCGTATTTTTAATGATGAAAACGATGTAATGAATAAATCGGTACAAGATATTAATGGCGATATTATAGTTGTGAGTCAATTTACGCTGCATGCTTCCACCAAAAAAGGAAACAGACCATCGTACATAAAAGCTGCAAAACCTGATGTTGCCGTGCCTTTGTACAAAAATTTTGTTGCTACTTTAGAAAAATCTACCCAAAAAAAGATACAAACCGGAGAATTTGGCGCCGATATGAAAGTTGCATTAATAAATGATGGACCAGTAACTATAATTATTGATACAAAGAATAAAGAATAATGCTAAAAAAAATAATTTTATACACTATTATATATATTGTTGTTTCGTTTTTAATAAGTTTTAACGAAATTCAATGTGCCCTAAACGGCGAAAATTTATGTTGGTATAATTTAATTGGTAAATACATTATTTTTTTACTTGCTATTACATTGTATGATAAAATAATTAAACCTAAAATTTTTAAAAATAATGAAAGATAAAATAGCACATTTTGCAGCTGCATTTTTTGTATATGGCTTGTCTATGTTGGCAATTATATACATGTTTCAAAATAAATTAGAATGGTTTCAAAGTATATTTTTTGCTGTAGTAATGGCTTTTGCCGATTTGTTTATATTGAAAAAATTACGCGATAGAAAAAATAAATAACTATGGATATAAAAAACGCACAACTTGCAGTAGATAATTGGATAAAAGAACACGGCGTTCGTTATTTTAACGAATTAACCAATATGGCGCAACTTACAGAAGAAGTAGGTGAGGTTGCTAGGATTATTGCACGCAGATACGGCGAACAAAGCGAAAAAGAAAGCGATAAGAACAAAGATTTAGGCGAAGAATTAGCCGATGTTGTTTTTGTGGTACTGTGTTTAGCAAACCAAACCGGTGTTAACTTGCAAGAATCGTTTGATAAAAAAATGGATTTAAAAACCAAACGCGATCACGACCGTCATCACAACAACCAAAAGCTTAAATAAGGTTAAAAATGCACTGTAAACTTGCAAAAAGTACGTTAAAAAGCAATCAACAAATCATCATTTCGGGTTCAAAGTCCGAAACCAACAGGTTGTTGTTGCTTCAAGCATTATATCCTAATTTAAAAATTGAAAACGCTTCAAATGCAGACGATACTTTAGTTATGCAAAAAGCCTTACAATTTGTAGGTAAAGTAGGCGAAATAAATGTACACCATGCAGGCACCGCCATGCGTTTTTTAACCGCTTTTTTTGCAATGCATGAAGGGTTAGAAGTCATTCTTTCGGGTTCTGATCGAATGCATGAACGACCAATAAAAATACTTGTTGATGCTTTAAAACAATTAGGTTGCAATATAACGTATTTAAAAGAAGAAGGTTTTCCGCCTATAAAAATAATCGGAAAAATTCCACAAAACAACAACGTTTTAATTAATGCAAACGTAAGCAGCCAGTACATTACAGCTTTAATGTTGGTTGGGGCAAGTTTACCAAACGGACTTCAAATATCGTTACAAGGTACAATTACATCATTGCCTTATATAAGTATGTCGCTACAAATTTTGCAAGAAATTGGCATTCAAGCAACGTTTCAAAAAAGCACCTTACATATACCACCTACAAAGCAATTATCAAAAAACACATTTGTGGTAGAATCAGATTGGTCATCGGCATCGTATTTTTATAGTTTTATAGCTTTATCGGCACTTGGTACACAAATTAGTTTAGGATATTTTAAGCAAAACAGTTTACAAGGAGATGCGTATTTGGCTAAAATATATGAGCAATTTGGTGTTCAAACTACATTCGTTAACAATAAAATCATCGTTAAAAAGGTTCAAAATCACACAATAAAAAAAATAGATTTAAATCTTAATAACACCCCTGATATTGCGCAAACAATCATTGTAACCTGTTTAGGTTTAGGTATTACTTGTAATTTAACAGGTTTGCATACCTTAATTATAAAAGAAACCAACCGATTGCAAGCTTTAAAAACCGAATTGCAAAAATTTAATACTAAAGTATCTATAACTAACAATTCAATTCAGTTACTAAACACCGTATCATTTACTCAAAATGCCGTTGTAATTGATACTTATAACGACCACCGCATGGCAATGGCATTTGCACCATTAGCTTTAAAACAACAAATGGTTATAAATAATGCAAGTGTTGTAACAAAATCGTATCCTGACTTTTGGAACGATATAGACACTTTATTGGTTGATATTGAGTGATTTAAAAGTGTTTTTTTAAAATAAACACGTATTTACTTGACAAACCCTAATTGCAAGTTGTATATTTGCACACTTAATTTTTGAATTAAGCTCACTTAAAACGGACTTTTATTTTTATGAAGTTATCAAATTTTAATTTTAATTTACCAACCGAATTATTAGCAGAATTTCCTGCTGAAAATCGCGACGAATCTCGTTTAATGGTTGTAAACCGCAAAACAGGAACTATCGAGCATAAATTTTTTAAAGATTTAATCGATTATTTCGATGAAGGCGATGTAATGGTTTTAAATAATACCAAAGTATTTCCAGCACGTTTATATGGTAATAAAGAAAAAACCGGCGCACGTATCGAAGTTTTCTTATTGCGCGAATTAAACGCAGAACAACGTTTATGGGACGTTTTGGTTGATCCTGCCAGAAAAATACGTATTGGTAATAAATTATATTTCGGCGACGATGATTCGTTAGTAGCCGAAGTAATTGATAACACTACATCACGCGGTCGTACACTTCGCTTTTTATACGATGGTTCTTACGAAGAATTTCGTTTAAAATTACGCGAATTAGGCGAAACACCTATACCTAAATACATTAACCGCGAGGTAACCCCTGAAGATGAAGACCGTTACCAAACCATTTACGCTACCGAAGAAGGCGCTGTTGCAGCACCAACTGCGGGCTTACACTTTTCTAAGCACCTATTAAAACGTTTAGAAATTAAAGGAATCGATTTTGCTAAAATTACGCTACACATAGGTTTAGGAACCTTTAACCCGGTTGAAGTAGAAGATTTGTCAAAGCATAAAATGGATTCTGAAGAGCTTATCATTACCCAAGAAGCTTGTGATGTGGTAAACAAAGCAAAGCAAAACAAAAATAAAGTTTGTGCGGTAGGTACCACCTCAATGCGTGCATTAGAAAGTTCGGTCTCATCAAACAGCACCCTAAATCCATACGAAGGTTGGACAAACAAGTTCATCTTCCCTCCGTACGATTTCAGTATAGCCGATTGTATGGTAACTAATTTCCATATGCCAAAGTCAACACTTTTAATGATGATTTCAGCATTCACAGGTCACGATTTAATGATGAAAGCCTATGATGAAGCCGTTAAAGAAGGATATAAATTTTACTCATATGGCGATGCCATGCTAATTTTATAGTTTTTTTATTTAGTTATATAGTTAAAAGAAACTCATCTTTAATAAGGTGAGTTTTTTTTATTTTCTTTTTGGGCGTTCCCCTTACAAACTACCTTAGCACTAAATACAAGTAAAAATAACCAAGCAGTACAACAAAACATAGCGTTAAATAGGCGGGTCGGGCTGTATACTCATAGCTTTTATCGGCGCTTCGAGTGCCTCAGCCGCCAATAAAAGGCTATCCGCTGCCATCCCTAACGCAGGCTTGCAGTTTTTAAAGTTGTTTAAGACTTAATATTCCTTTTGTGAAAAAAACATGCATTTCATTCTAAATGCAAATTCAAAAAAACCAATTTGGTGGTATCATACCGACCATTTAGGCAGCAGTACGTACCTAACAGACAACTTTGGACGTCCGTCTCACTACTACGAAACATTACCGTTTGGTGAGATGATGGTAGAGTATAATCTAAGTGCTAGCCATCCAGCAGGCATAGGTTACAACAACAAATACAAGTTCAACGATTTCGGAGGAGAAAGTGGGTTGAGCTATAGACGAACGAACCGCGCAAAGCGCTGAATTAGACGACGCTACACAAATGTATTATTACGGGGCACGTTATGGAGTTTATGCTGAGCCCGACGAAGTAACCCAAGAATTAGTATATTTGTAAGTGTAGATCCGCTCGCGGAACATCCAAAACAAATTGGATCATCACCTTATATTTATGTTGCTAATAATCCTATCAATCTAATAGATCCTACGGGAATGATTTGGGAAAGACCGGAAGATAAAAGGCGTCTAGAAAGTGATATTAAAAGTAAGATTAAAAGTCATGAGGGAGAAATTGCTAATCTTACTGAATCCTTAACAAAGGAAACAAAAGAAAAGAAAATCAATTCAATAAATAGTCAGATTAACGACTATAAAGAAAGGATAGGCTTGTTAAATCAATCTTTAAATGATGTTGAAATGTTAGATCAGGATTTTAGAAGTTATTTTCTAGAAGATTTGCCTGAAAATGCAACTAATGCTTTTGTACATGCAGACGGAGGTAATATATATATACAGGGAACAAATACGAGCGAGCATTTACATGAAATTAGACATATTGGACAGTTTTTAGAAAATGGAAGACAGTTATCTACTATTCCCAAAGATGGATTTAATAGATTGAAAAATCCGGGTAAAACACTCGAACAAGCAACTTTTAATGAAGTTCAAGCATATCAAATCCAAGCAGCTTATGGAGGGAATGGAAGTGTTGGAATGCAAAATGTAAATTTTATAAAGGACATAGATGCGGCTAAAATTAACAGGAATAAGCGTCATTCAGACGGTACGGCTATGTATAAATTTATAGAAGATTAACCCGTTGGGTGTAATTATTTGCAGTAAAATAGACTGATTAGATATTGGTCAAGATACTGAAATTCAGTATCTTGAAGTCGCTAAACAAACCAATATCTATGTCAAATATAGTGAAAAATTAT
>JACCEA011070636.1_pt1 | contig 100975 bp, 84 predicted proteins | sample 7449851 | NCBI WGS metagenome assembly JACCEA01 (sample SAMN15323453, study PRJNA562643) | freshwater metagenome | isolation source: river surface water | place: USA:Blue River Watershed | collected 2017-08-18
TCGCTAGACGTCGATTAAAGTATATCTCTATACTTAATCTATTAATTTCTCAATATTCGGTTTCCCGTTCGACTTCTAACTATCTGTGTCTGCATTCATCTCTGAATACAAACTTTTTTCGTATTTCGTAAATACACTGATAGCTAGATGCCTCACATTTATTGATTGTTTTTCTTGTTAAAGATCTGTTTTAATTCCGTTTTTTGCTACCGCTCACTTTGCGGCAGAACGGTATTATCACACAACTCAATCCAAATCGTCAAATCTTTTTTGCGATTTTTTGGAGATCTGATAAAAATTAATGCTGTAATATTTAATTAATTCATAGTATTACATCTCAAATTTTTATTTAATAAAACATAAACTAATTTAATATCGTTCCCTAAACTTCTGGATTAAAGCTAGTTACTCGGTTGATATTCATGGACTAACTCACGCAAAAGGATTATTGCCTGAGTAACTTCACCACTACGTACGCAATCTTTCAATAACTCAAGTCGTGGCTTTAATTCATTTAGCATAATAAACTTCTCATTAGCTTTCATGATACGTTGATGCTCAGTCGGAACAGGATTATCCCCAATTAATAATTCCTCATATAACTTCTCACCTGGACGCAAGCCAGTAAACTTAATTTCGATGTCACCATTTGGATTTTCGCTATTTTTTAAAGTGAAGCCACTTAGATAAATCATTTTCTGTGCCAAATCTGTGATTTTTACTGGATCGCCCATATCTAAAACAAATACCTCTCCACCCTTCGCCATATTCCCAGCCTGAATAACCAACTCCACAGCTTCTGGAATCGTCATAAAGTAACGAATAATATCAGGATGAGTGACGGTGATTGGCCCGCCCAACTTAATCTGACGTTTAAATAGAGGTACAACAGAACCAGAAGAGCCTAGTACATTGCCAAAACGTACCATATTAAAGATCGTATGCCCTGAAATTTCAGCAAATGCTTGTAAGGTTAGCTCAGCAAGACGCTTGCTTGCACCCATTACATTGGTCGGACGCACGGCTTTATCGGTTGAAATTAATACCATATTATCCACTTGTGCTTTTAACGCAGCATTAGCAACGGTATATGTTCCCAAAACATTATTTTCCAGACCAGATAGAGGATTAGCTTCAACCATTGGCACATGCTTATAAGCCGCAGCATGATAAATAGTATTTACTCGTTCCTTAGTTAATAATTGTTCAACTAATTTCTGATTAGTGACACTACCAAGTACGACTCTTAGGTTTAGATAACCAAAGCGGGCACGAAGTTCTTGCTCAATAGAATAAAGTGCAAACTCGGAAGAATCCAAAATAATTAATTTCTTAGGTTTTAAATTCGCAATTTGACGGGTTAGCTCACTACCAATTGAACCACCCGCACCAGTAACTAAAACTACTTTATTAACAATATTTTTAGTTAGTAGCTCTTGATTAGCTGGAACCGGTAGACGCCCAAGCAAATCTTCAATATCAACCTCTTTAATATCAGAGAATTTCACTTCACCACTGACAATCGAAGCAATACCAGGTAGAGTTTTAACATACAATCCACTTTGTTCAATATTCTGTATAATCTCGCGGCGGCGACTTAACGCAACAGATGGAATAGCCAATAGCACAGATTCAATATGATAAATATTGCTTATTCTTTGTAACTCGTGCGGTGCATAGACTTTAATTCCGCGGATAGTGGTGTGCCATTTACTTTTGTTATCGTCAATAAAGAACATCGGAGCATATTCGCGCCCATGAATTAAAGAATTAGCCAGCTGAACCCCTGCACTACCTGCGCCATAAATAGCTACAGGTGACGCATCGCTGTTATAACCAATTTTACGCAAAACTCCGCGCAACATAAAACGACTGCCACCAATATAGACTAATGCAAATAACCAATAGATAATAATTGCAGTACGTGGAAAAGCTAAAGCGTTGGTAAAGTGAATTATCAGAGTTAGGAATAAGACCGAAGCAGTTACACCGATGAATACGATATAAACAACGGTATCATCCAGAAATTTGATTATTGCCCGATACAATCCCATTTGGACAAATAAAGGAACTGTCCATAGCGGCACACTAAAAAATATCCAGATAAATGGATTTATTTTTGGGTCCCATTCCGCACCCAAGCGCAACCACACCGCAGTAAATAATGCCAAGGGTAACAATATACAGTCAACAATCAATAACGCTAAGATTTCCCATTTGAATAAGTAGGCTATTTTATCTTTAAGCATTTGTAACATATTTCAACTCTCAATTAACGGGTAAAAATTTTAGCCACAGTCAGAAGAATCAGATAAATATCCAAACCAAGTGAGCGTGTTTGCGCATAACGTACAGCAAAAGCTAATTTTTCTGGTAAAATTTTGTGGATGTATTCATGTTCGGGATTCTCTGCTCTAGCTAAAATAGCGTTTTCATCGATCATTTTAATTGAAGCCCAATCGGTAATCCCTGGTTTCAGCTTAAATATCTGAGCTTTGATTTCTGCCGGATAGTACTTAACATATTCAGGAACCTCAGGACGAGGACCAACCAAGGACATCTTACCGATAAGTACGTCAATTAATTGAGGCAATTCATCCAGCTTAGTTTTACGCAAAAACCGCCCGATTGAAGTAATCCGTGCATCTTGCCCAACAGTTATTTTTAGCCCACGCGCTTCGGCGTTAACTATCATCGTGCGAAATTTATGAATCTGAAATAATTGCTCATACTGCCCAACTCGAGTTTGACGAAAAAATATCGGTCCAGCTGAAGTTAGTTTGATTAGCAACATTATAACTATAAGTATAGGTGATAAAATTACCAAACCACCAGCAGCGCAAAGAAAATCAAATAAGCGTTTCAGAAGCACGTCTTCGCCCTATGCTAAAATTTGGCGAATAACAGTTATCACCCGCGTTTGCTCTTCATCACTCATTTTGGTATAAAGTGGCAAGCTCACTGCATTTTGATAATAATTACTTGCATGTGGAAACTGCTCGTTAGTTAGCGAATAATGTTCTTTCCAGTATGGTTGGGTATGGAGTGGAATAAAATGCACCGATGTACCGATACCAGCCTCACTCATTTTTTGGATAAATTGATCACGATTAACTTTAGTGCTAACAATCTGACAGCAGAATAAATGCCACGAATGAAGATCGGTTTCTTGATTTTTAACTTGTGGTGGCAAAATGATTGGTAAATTAGCTAATTCAGTTAAATAGCGCTCCGCCATTTTTTGCCGTCTAGCTTGAAAACGATCAGCTTTAGCTAATTGACAAACACCCAGTGAACTCGCAATATCAGTTAGATTATATTTATAGCCTGGTGCAACAATTTCGTAAAACCATGCAGGTTTGGTTGAAGTATAGCGATCAAAAGCATCACGATTCATCCCATGCAGGCGCATTACTTTGCAGCGTTTGGCGATTTCTGGTTTATTAGTAACTATCATGCCTCCTTCACCCGTAGTAATGGTTTTGGTTGCATAAAAACTATAAACTATTGCATCCGAATCATGTTGTCCGATATAAACATTGTTAATCTTGCTCGGACAAGTATGTGCGGCATCTTCAATAACCCGAAGGTTGTGGAGTTTTGCAATAGTTAAAATAGCTTCCATATCACAAGGCAGCCCTGCCATATGCACCGGAATTATCGCTTTAGTCTTGGCGGTAATTTTACTTTCAATCTGCCCAATATCAATACACAGGGTCGTAGGATCACAATCAACAAATACCGGATCAGCGCCCAAATAACGCACGATCTCTGCAGTTGCCGTGAATGTCAGAGTCGGAACAATTACTTCATCGCCGTAACTAACCCCACACGCCTCTAGAGCCAGATGTAAACCAGCCGTTGCAGAATTAACCGCAATTGCTTCTACACCAGCGCCAATGTATTCGGCAAATTTTTGCTCAAACTCACGGGTTTGGGGACCGGTCGTTACCCAGCCTGAGCGTAAACTTTTTACAACTTCTTCAATTTCTTCCTCACCAATATCAGGTAAAGCAAACGGTATAAATTTTTGTTCCATAGTTTTTTTATATATCTCGCAAAGATGGTTGTTTAAGCCTGAAATTATACCAGTCTGAGAGAATATACAATGAATAAAAATTTTGCCACCACATAGGCATCCCTGAGTTCAAGTGCGAAATACAAAAAGTAATATTGTACATTCAACTCGCTTGCTATAGCCATGTGAAGCGCAAATTTAATACCGAATTAGCAATTGCAATATACTTACATCATATTTATGGGATATTTTTAATAAGAAAAAAGGATCAACTTGGTAGATATTATGTTTAAAGGTCTTTAGTCTAAAGACCTCAAGAGTTGAGAGCAAAAAATACTCGTTGAAACTATAATAAAGCAATTGGCAACCAACAATTTGCAAATTACCACTAAGTATCCCTGAAAGGTAAAGTCGAAAATACCCGAACACTTAAGGCAATTACAATAAACAATAGACAGATGCTAAAATAGCAGCAAAATCGCTAGGACAGTCAGCATTGTTTACAGAGCCCATTTTTTATTATTACAGCCATTGATATATTTTTTGTCTCTTCTTGAAGTGTCAGAGGTTATCTGACAATTAGCTAAAGATACCAGCAGTTACCAGAGTTTGGTAGTGCTGTGGCTCGATAGTTAATTTAGTTTGAACATTACGTTCAAGTAGTTCATCGCTTAATTCACGAATATTTGAGTCTGTCATAAATTTTGCGCTTTTGTCTGATTTTAGTTAAACTAACGTTAATTAAAAGGACTTACAAAATGGCAAAAAATCCTCATCTTACTCAAGATAAATTAAATTTATTAGCTCAAATACCAGATGAAGTAATTGAGCTAATCTCTTCAGGTGTAAAAACTCAATCTGATCTAGCAGCTATGATTCATGGCTTGAAGAGTCGAATCATTGAAAGTGCCTTATCTGGTGAAATAGAACATCATCTATCAACAACAGAATCCACCGAAGTAAGCAGTGATTCCTCACGTAATCGTCGTAATGGTTTTAGCAGTAAAACAATTAGAACCAATAGCGGTGACCTACCAATCAATGTTCCACGCGACCGTAATTCTGATTTTGAACCTCTGCTAATCCAAAAGCATAAACGGCGCCTTGAAGGCATCGATGATGCAGTTTTGGCTCTTTACTCTCGTGGCATGTCTATGCGCGATATTCGCGCTACGATTAATGAACTTTACCATCAAGACTTATCTGAAGAGTTATTATCTTCAATTACGGACAGTGTTAACGATGAAGTCAAAGAATGGCAAAACCATCCACTTGAATCACGCTATCCAATTTTATTTCTGGATTGTATGGTGGTTAAAGTGCAAGAAAACAAGTCAATCATTAATAAGTCGATATATCTAGCTCTTGGTATTGGTACTGATGGCAATAAAGAATTACTTGGAATGTGTATATCACAAAATGAAGGAGCTAAATTCTGGTTGAGTGTTCTAACAGAATTAAACAATCGTGGTGTTAAAGAAGTCTTTATAGCTTGTTGTGATGGTTTGACTGGCTTTCCCGATGCCATTGCTTCGGTATATCCAGAATGTCAGGTGCAATCTTGCATTGTACACATGGTACGCAACTCATTAGCATTTGTACCATGGAAAGATCGTAAAGAGGTAGGCGCTGATCTAAAAACCATCTACTCAGTTGATACGGAAGAGACTGCTCTAGAAAATCTCGATGAATTTGCTCAAAAATGGGATGCAAAATATCCTGCAATAAGCAAATCATGGTACAATCGTTGGGAACAGTTAAATACCTTATTTGATTATACCAAAGATATTCGTAAAGCTATTTATACCACTAACGCAATAGAATCCTTGAACATGACTCTACGCAAGGTGATAAAAAATAAACGGTCATTTCCCAATGATACCGCTGTATTCAAGACATTATATTTGGCAATCCAGAACATATCCAAACGCTGGACTATGCCAATCCGAGACTGGGCTATGGCATATCAACAAATGTTAATCAAATTTGGGAAAATCTGATCTTAAAATGAAATAGAAATCAGATTGACACAAAATTTAGGACACACTCTAATATTCGAAGAATAATGGTAACACTTGCGTAAAAAGAAACAACTCAACATATTCTTATCAAAAAATTATGTACTTACTCTGCTTCCAATAAAACCAGAAAAGCATTGTTTGAGCTTGACAAGCTAATTCGCAGTATTTATAAGCTTAAATATACTAGAACTTACGCATTGACAGAGATTTATAATTATGCGTATGCCATACCTGTAATGCTGTTGTGTTTAATAAACTCAGCAATCACTAATGGTACTCATGTAATTTATAGCTATTAGTTTAGTACTTTACTTAACTCGTAGCTAAACAACTAAGCTCTCATAAATCAAACACTCTAGCGTTAGTTTCACATATCTTAGTGATTATTGTCGTTGGCAGAGTGGAATCTCTAACAAAGCTAACTGCACCACTCATTTCCTCCATTGGATAATCTGTTGCAAATAAAATTTTTTCTTCACCCATTGCTTTAATCACATACTCTAATGCTGGTTGGAAAAAACGACCACTTGTTGTTACATACACATTCTCTTTCAATACTTGAGATGGTAGTCTATCCAATCTAGGTTTATCTTTACCATAAGGCATATCTTGCCGACGATAAGTAAAATCCAGACGTTCCATCAAAAAAGGCATAGTTTCACCTAAATGTCCTAAAATTATGGTTAGCTTTGGAAATTTATCAAAAACCCCAGCTAAAATCATTCGCATTAAACATAATGCCGTATCAAATTGAAAACCAAATCCTGCTCCCGCGCTAGCAAAACCGTATTTTGTATATTCTGGGATGACCTGTACTGACGGATGTAGATATATAGGAACATTTAGACTCTCGGCAGCCTCCAATAATGGCCAAAATTTCTGCTCATCTAAATATTCATTTTTGCCAAAATTAGAATGCGTTAGCCAGCCCACAAAGCCTAATTGCTTAATCGCACGCTCTAATTCTTTAACTCCAGATAAAGCATCATGGGGGTTAATTGCGGCAAAACCTTTAAGGCGGCTAGGATTAGCTCTAATTGCAGAGAATAATTCATCGTTAGCATCTCTCGCTAAAAAAGTAGCATCAGGGTTATCTAGACACTCTATTCCTGAAGGTACCGTCATGCTCAAGATTTCTATATCAACCCCATCTTGATCCATCTGGTTAATTCTTCCTTGACCAAGGTCTAGCAATCTGTCCATTAACGGCTTAGGGTGTGGTAAAGATACTGATTCGCTAAATTTTAATTGATAAGATCCAGCTCTATCTGTAGCTTCAAGAAGAGGGAATAAATCACGTTTTTTTAGATAATCAACTGAATCATTAGTAAAGAAATGCGCTTCAAAATCTATAACTCTCACTAATAAAACCCTTCTAATTTTCTAATAACTACTTTTTTGTTTTAACCATATATAATATCTAAAATTAGATAACTAAACAACTGCTAGTATTTTATCTTAACAAGAGAGTCGCCGGATAGCAAATTAGCTTAACCCCCAAACACAAAACGAATATCTCATTTGGGTATGCCAAACAAAAAAAGTTATGACTGAGCACCTTAACAATATGAGCACTAAGCTAAAAAGTTACTTGATTGCTATCATTAAAAATAACGGGTAAACCCTGCACTCTCCATTCTCAGTAGTTTTGATGATGCTATAAATATCCTGAAATTTAACATCACGAAACCCAATAGATATTGCAATGCTCCTTAGTTCTTCGCGGACAAACCCGTTATGCCCATCAAATCCTTCACCGTGAAAAGAACCATCTTCGAGATCTAAATCAGCAAGAAATAAACGTCCACCATTTTTTAACATTAGATAAAATACTTCAATAACTTGTTGCGTGTTAGGAATATGGTGCAGTGTTTGTAGGCTATAAATCAGATTAAATTTCTCAGCGGGTGGAGCTTCGACAGTTAAATCCAATTTAACTGGAAAAAAATTGTCTAACTGTAAGGTCTGTATTTTCTGCTGAACAACCGCAAGCATCCCATCGGAAATATCAGCAAGCACGACCTTCCTGATTTTATCACGTAAGGCCAAACTAACTAAACCAGTTCCACAACCATATTCGAACGCACTATCAAGCTCAAGCCCAACGGAATCAACAAGTATTGCATCAGCCATAATTTGGGCACGCTCAATCTTTTCAGGAGTATCCCAAGTTGCGGCTTTAGCATCAAATTCATTTTTATTACTACTGAAATTAACTATGGTATCATTCATCATAAAGTTCGTAATAAATTTACAACGTCAAAAGCTGCATATGTCCAAATAATATCTGCACCAGCGCGTTTAAAGCACAACATGCTCTCAAGTAATGTCGCGTTATAATCCAGCCAGCCTTTCTCTGCTGCTGCTTTGAGCATTGCATATTCACCACTCACATGATATACTGCGGTTGGCAACTTAAATTCTTGCTTAACCCGATAGAGAATATCCAAATAAGGCATTCCCGGTTTGACCATTACTATGTCAGCACCTTCGCTGATATCCAATGCAACTTCACGCAGCGACTCATTACCATTAGCTGGATGCATTTGATAATTAAACTTATCTGACTTACCCAAATTACTACCTGAGCCCACGGCATCACGAAAAGGACCATAGAATTTAGAGGCATATTTTGCCGAATACGCCATAATACCAGTATTATGCAAACCTTGCCGTTCCAGCTCATGACGGATAACACCAATGCGTCCATCCATCATATCCGAAGGACAGACAAAATCCGCACCTGCTGCTGCATGCGATAAAGCTTGCTTTAATAATACTTCATTAGTTATATCGTTCAGAACATAGCCAGCCTCATTGATAATACCATCCTGACCATGTATCGTATAAGGATCAAGGGCTACATCAGTAAACACACCCAAATTTGGAAACTCAGCTTTAAGTGCGCATACCGCACGTTGCACCAACCCATCTGGATTATAGCTTTCACTAGCCAGATTATCTTTACCTGTTTCAATTACCGGAAAGAGCGCAATTCCCTGTATTCCAAGCATCATGGCACGTTCAGCAATGACCAATAAACGATCAATACTTACTCGAAACTGCCCCGGCATGGAACTGATTTCTTCCTCACGCTTTTGTCCATCAAGAACAAATACTGGATAAATTAAATCATTAGCAGTAACCCAATTTTCCTGAGTTAAATTACGGATAAATAGCGCTTGGCGATTGCGGCGCATACGGGTAGATGGATAAGAAATATTCATTAACTTTGTACTCTAATCATTATATTCTAAAATAGCAAAAACTGGATAGCCCTGCTCTTTAATTAATTGGCTACCATTCAGATATAGCAAATCACTAACCACAGCACATTCTGCTACTTCAGCACCTAACTCGGTAATCAAAGTACATGCAGCAAGCATCGTACCGCCTGTTGCAATCAAATCATCAATCACCAGAACTTTATCACCACGATGAACCGCGTCAATATGCATTTCAACGGTATTAATATCACCATACTCCAAAGTATAGCTTTTAGAAACAGTAGTATATGGCAGTTTACCTTTTTTACGAATTGGCACAAATCCAATCCCTAATTCATAAGCAACAATAGGTCCAAAAATGAAACCACGAGCATCTAAACCAGCTACGGTAGTAATACCTTTACCACGATAACGCTCAACCAAAATATCTACCACAGCACGAAAAGCTTGTGGATCTTTGAGTAAAGTAGAAATATCGCGAAACATAACTCCCGGTTCAGGCCAATTGGGAATATCACGAATCGAGTCACGAATCATCGCTAAAGTTTGTTGGTTATATGCCATATTAAGATGCTCCAGTTATTTATTGATAGTTGTATTTACGATTGCCACGGCTTCATCACAACGGCGTTTAATTTCTGCAAAATCATGCGATGCAGTTAATTTAGCCTCCACGATAGAAGATAATCCCACCGCAAAAATATTTGGTAACTCTAGATACTTCTGCATATTTTCAACAGTTACACCACCAGTTGGACAAAATTTAAGTTGTGGTAGCGGAGAAGCTAATGCTTTAATGACATTGTAGGCATTATACGGTTCAGCTGGGAAAAATTTAACGTGATTAATTCCGTTATTAAGTGCATCCATTGCCTGTGATGGTGTGCAAATACCAGGAATAAAACGCACTTTATCTGCAAACTCTTTACCTACTGTAAATAACTCTTCTGTCACACCGGGAGAAATGATATACTGCGAACCAGCTTCATAAGCTTGCAGAAAATTTTCCCGAGTCAGAATAGTTCCAGCCCCGACCACCATCTCCGGTAACTCTTTGGCGATTTTGGCAATAATCTCTAACGCATTAGATGTCCGTAGCGTAATTTCCATATTATTAATGCCTGCAGATAACAATGTTTCAGCTAAAGGAATCGCTGCTGCGACATCATTGATCACTACTACCGGGACGATTTTATTGGTTGCAAAAACTTGCTCCATTGTTTTCATTAGTAACTCCTTGAATTTTATTTACACTATATAAAAAAACCTGATGCTCTTATTTTAAGTATCACACAAAGATTTATGTTTAACTAGCGAACGTCAAGATCTGTGGATCACTTTCCACATTGATAAATCATGTTTAGAATGTTACTCCAGACGGTCGGTTAAGAGCTCCGCTACCACTCGGTATTATTGTATTACAATTTAATAAAGCTCCATTTGTAGGGCTCACATTACATTGTGTATATGAATTATTATCATCATTAGTGATATAAGCATAGCCACGATTGATAGTAATCTCGGTAGGTGCAAGGAGAGCACCACTACCATCTGGTATCACTGTATTACAGTTTGACAAAGTTCCAGTGGTAGAGTTAACATTACATTGTGTATATGAAGCGCCATGATAGTTAGCTATATAGGCATAACCGTTATTTATAGTAATACCCGTAGGTCCGTTGAGAGTAGCTCCTCCGCTTGGTGTTGTGGTATTACAATTCGACAATAGTCCACTGACTGGGCTCACGTTGCATTGTGTATATGAATTAGCATCATAATTAGTAATATAAGCATAACCATTATTAATTGCAATTTCATTAGGCTTTGAAAGAGCACCACTACCACTTGGTACAAATGTGTTACAGTTTGATAATGTTCCATCTATGCTACTGGCAATACACTGGACAAATGAATTGTTAAGATAATTGGTAATATAAGCATAGCCATTGTTGATAAGAACCACTGACGGACCATCAAGTGCACCGTTACCAGTTGGTATAACTGTATTACAATTTAACAGTGTTCCATCAGAGGTGCTAATAACACACTGTGTATATGAGTTATTGTTAACATTAGGAATATAAGCATAAATGCCATCTATAGTCATTACCGAAGGGCCATCAAGAGCTCCTCTGCCAGTTGGTATAACTGTATTACAATTTGATAGCGTTCCATCCGCAGGGTTAACGATACACTGCGTATACGAGTTATTACCATAATTGAGAATATAGGCATAAACAGCCTCTTTGGCAATCAGTTTCGCCGCAATAATACTGCTCACTCCTGCATAAGCAGCGGTAATATTGGTGTTACCACTAGTAGTCAATACATTTGCCAAGCCGTCATTATCAATAGTTGCTACTGACGGATTAGATGAAGTCCAAGTTACACCTGCAGTAACCTCACTTGAAGAACCATCAGAATATCTTACTATCGCAGTATACTCTTGTGTCCACCCTTTCGCGACTAAGCTATCTAGTGGTGTTATGGAAACAGCAACCACTTTTGCCGCAGTAGCCGTTAAAATCGATGGCATAGAACTAGTCACACCAGCATATGTTGCGGTGATATTGCTAAACCCAGATGCGGCAACAACGGTAGCCAAGCCATCATTATCAATAGTTACCACTGACGGATTAGATGAGTTCCACACAAGACCAGTAGTAAGTTCGCTGGAAGTTCCATCCGAGTAAGTTGCGGTTGCTGTATACTCTTGTGTAAATCCTTTACTAATAACGCTATTAATCGGATTGATTGTAACCGCGGTTACTTTTGCCGCAGTAGCCGTTAAAGTCGATGACATAGAACTAGTCACACCAGCATATGTTGCGGTGATATTGCTAGTACCAGATGCAGCAACAACAGTAGCCAAACCATTATTATCAATAGTTACCACTGACGGATTAGATGAGTTCCACACAATACCAGTAGTAAGTTCACGGGAAGTTCCATCCGAGTAAGTTGCCGTTAACGTATATTGCTGCGTCTTATTTTGCTGTATAACGCTATTTACCGGAGAAAGACTGATATTAATAACAGACTTGTCGGTTGCACTACTACCCGAAGCGCAACTGACTAAACTATTTACCAAAAAAAAATAAATGAAAAGTACTGTTAATTGCCAAATTTTTCCCATTGAATAACCTTCTAAAACTAGATAACTACTAATTATTAGCTATCTTGAGCTCTGTTTAAATCTTTAATCAGAAAAAATTATGTAGCTCGATTAAATCTACAAGGTTTACCAGCGGCTTTCCCAGCTGGTAAACTTACTTAAATGGCTTTGTTGATCAAGCTCTTCACCGCTCACCAAAAAAGATCAAGCAATAAATTATTTTCCTTACTATAATTTACTTCGGATCACAATATCTGATAAATGCACTGCTTTTTTAGCACGTTCAGTTATTTCGTGATAATTTTTAGCGGCAATTAATTTTGAGTCTGCGATTGAAGATAAACCAACAGCAACAACATTATCTAATGCCAAATATTTTTCCATATTTTCAAAATTAATTCCACCATTCACCGCAAATTTAGCTTTTGGAAAGGCATGCTGATAAGTTCTAAGCAGCTCATAACCATTCAGGACTTCAGCAGGAAATAAATTCATTACCTCAAAGCCACGCGATAACGCATCCATAATATGAGACGGAACTATCATACCAGGTAAAAAATGCGCATCATTATAACGAGTTCGCGCCGCAGTGAACAGCTCTGGCGTAATCCCAGGTGACGAAATAAATTTAGCTCCAGCAATACTGGCATTCAAAAACCCAGCAGCATCCATAATTCCAGCTACTCCGACTGTAATATCAGGTAATTTTTCGTTGATATACTCAACCGCGGACAAAGAATTAACAGACAATAGTCTAACCGCAATAACGTTGATTCCACCATTAAGCAAAGCATTACAAATAGGTTCAATTATCTCTTTACATTCAAGACTGACTGTTGGAACTATCTTCTTTAACCCAAAAATTTGTTCAATTGTTTTCATTTAATTAATCCTTTCTTAGAATAAAGTAGCACCATCTTCAGAATTACTCAAATTAGGGCGCATTTTATTAAATAACTCTCGTCCAAAATTAATTTGATTCGCACTCAAATCAGGAGCATTTTCTATGCGTTTTGCTAATTCACCTTCAAAAACATGCAACTGCAAAGTTCCATTTTCTAAATCCAGCTCAATAATATCACCATCAAGTACTTTAGCAAAATTACCACCACTTAGCGCCTCAGGCGTCATGTGGATTGCATTAGGTACTTTTCCTGATGCACCTGACATCCGCCCATCGGTTACTAAAGCCACTTTATAACCTTGATCTTGAAGTGATGCCAATGCTGGCGTTAACCCATGTAATTCTGGCATACCATTGGCTTTTGGTCCTTGATATTTTAATACTACCACTACATCATGGTTTAATTTGCCCTCTTTGTACGCAGCCAATACTTCATCTTGGCTATGAAAAACACTCGCTGGAGCTTTAACATAACGATGTTCTGGCGCAATAGCTGAAATCTTACTTACGCTGCGTCCTAAGTTACCACTGAGTAAACGCAAACCACCTTCATGACTAAATGGCTCATCTTTAGAACGTAAAATAGTATTATCCAAATTAAATGCGTCTGTCCACTCAAGTTGTTCATTATTTAAACGCGGTGTTTTAGTATAAGCAGTTAAACCATTACCAACCACAGTTTTTACATCATCATGTAAATAACCACCAGCTAGTAATTGCTCCATAATATAGGTCATACCACCAGCTTCATGGAATTGATTGACATCCTTGGCGCCATTAGGATAAACTTTAGCCAACAACGGTACAGCTTTAGATAATTCATTAAAATCATCCCAAGTCAGAGAAATTCCTGCCGCTTTAGCAATTGCCGGGATATGCAAGGTATGATTGGTTGAACCACCAGTTGCCAGTAGTCCTATAATACCGTTAACAATGCTTTTTTCAGTTACGATTTCACATAATGGCGTAAAATTATCGCGTTGTGCAGTATTTTTAACAATTTGGGCTGCCGCATAGTCAGTTAATTTTCGGCGTAGTGGCGTATTCGGCGTTACAAAAGCAGCACCTGGAATATGTAGCCCCATTGCTTCCATTAGCATTTGATTGGTATTTGCCGTACCAAAAAATGTACAGGTTCCAGCGGCGTGATAAGATTTAAACTCTGACTCCAGCAAGGCTTCCTTACCTACTTTGCCTTCGGCAAATAATTTACGGGTTTCGGCTTTGTCCTTGTTTGATATCCCACTAGGCATCGGTCCACTTGGTATAAAAATTGTTGGCAAATAACCATAAGTTAAAGCACCGATCAAAAGTCCTGGTACAATCTTATCACAGATACCAAGGCAAATTACACCATCAAAAACATTGTGTGATAATGAAATTGCGGTACTCATTGCAATAATATCACGAGATAACAAAGATAGTTCCATCCCGACTTGCCCTTGGGTAACGCCATCGCACATCGCTGGCACGCCACCAGCAACCTGTGCAGTTGCATTTTGTTCAATAATTGCATCTTTTAATATTTCAGGATAGCGATAATATGGTTGGTGTGCAGATAACATATCGTTGTAGGCAGTTACAATTCCGATATTAGGGCTTTCAATATTTTTAAGACGAATTTTTACCTTGTTATCTTCGGCTGCTGCCACATGGGCTAAATTGGTACATGCCAGTTGGTCACGTTTAACGCGCTTACCGTATTGTTCTTTCATGCGCGCCAAATAGGCAGCACGCGTTTTAGCACTGCGCTCAATAATTCTTTGGGTTACTTGTTCAACTACTTTGTTCAGCATAATTCACCTGTGAAAAATTTTTTAGAGTAAATAATATAATATGTGCCGTAAGAGCAAGAATAATTATGGTTAAGGCTAATGGCATTATACTTGTTGGGTTAAAGAGATTAATTATCGCCGTGACTACCGCAGATCCTGCTATACTACTAAAACTAAATAGTGCCGAAGCACTGGCAAAATTATCACTAATTGAAGACATCGCTAAAGCAGACGCATTTGCAAAAACTAAACCGCTGGCAAAAAAAATCAAACCTAAAACCAAGAAAAACTGTACTTTACTGAGTGAGTCATTAAGTGCAAAACTTAATAATATAAACCCACTGCATAGAACTAAAAATACACCAAGTTGTAAAACTTTTTCCAAGCCATAACGCACTAAATGGGAGTTAATATAACAACCAGCGACATAAAACCCAGATAAAAATAAGGCTAACAAGCCAAAGTCATCAGGCGTAAGTCCCAAACGAGTTTCCCAAATAAATGCGGCAACAGCTAGATAAGCCATAAACACAGAATACATTAATGTAGCAATCAGGTTGTAATGCATGTATTCACGGTTGATACAAATTACTTTATAATCATGAAACATGTTTTTAAGGTTAAATTTTCGCGCTTGTACAACAGGTTTAAAGGGAAATTTCCACGCAACAGCAAGAGATGCAAGATTGAACAGGAATAAAAAGACAAAAATAGCCCGCCAATTAAAGTGATGTTGAATTACTCCACCTAAAAAAGGCGTAACATCAACACTTAGCGCAAAAGCCATACTTAAATATGAAGAGTATTTGGCAAACTCTTTACCTTCAAAATGATCTCGCAATAATGCACGTCCGATGCCGTTAGTACTACTGAAACCAAAACCTTGAACAAAGCGATAAAATATAAAAGCGTATACACTATCCGTATAAAGACAACCTAGAGTTCCCAGTAATCCAACAACCAAGGCAATCATAATAACCTTGCGTCGCCCGTAACAATCCGCTAAAGAACCAAAAAATAGTGCTGGAGCCAGAGAACCAAAAATAAAAGCAGTAAAGGAGTATTGAATCAGCGTATCACTAGCGTGGAAGCTAGCACCAATAAAAGGAAGTGCGGGGATATACATTTCAGCAGCAATTGCACCTATAGTCGATAAGATTAAAGTCAATGCCAATAATTTAAACATTCAAATATCCGCCTAGTATAAAATGCAATTTTATAGATTATAGGAGATATTATACTACCAATACAGCTCCAACTCTGGCTTAATTTGCCTTGAACAATGAAGGTATATTTTGATTTACCTGTCAGAGATTATTCAGTTGTTAAACTAGTGAGCTGATTAAGAGATGATGTAAGGATTAATTAGTTGTAATCTGCAATTTCTTTGAGATGCGGATCCTCGAGTAAATCTTCATTTAAGATTATAATACATGGTTTCCACAGTGACTTTGGCATATCCAGATAAAAACCTGCGTCAATTGCAACCTCCACTAGCATTTTAGTATTAGCCCCGATGATTGAAAATTTAGGGCATATTTGATTGGCAATAGTTGTTGCTATAGTAGTTCGTGCCAGATTCAAAATTTGTGCAATTTGCTCCTGCGTTGCACCGTTAGTCAGCAAAAATAGTATCTCCAGTTCACGAGAAGAAAATTGTTTTTTGAACTCTTTATCTTCAACTTTTATATTTGGTTTTCTTAAATGCCCCTGAAAACGCAAAACATAACTTTCAACTGAGGTTGAGTTAATTGCTATTACCTCTCCAGTTCCATCAATTACTGGAATATAATTGGTGAGATGTATCACAAATTTGCCATTATAGGGGAGCATATCTATAAACTGTATTACCTTACCGCGCGAAAAAACTAGTTGCTGTAGATAACGTATTTTCTCGCAATAGAAAACAAATTCCTCATGATTTTCTAGTTTATATTGATCTTTAAACAGTAGCTCCATATACTCTTTAGCACAGAAATATTCTGATGAAATTTGCTTAAATTGTTGCCAATCTTCAATTCCGAGTATTTTTTTACTTTGGTTAGTAGCTATTTCAATCTGAAAGTCATGATTAATTAGTAATGCACATATTTCCCTATCGATTAATGGCTTAAAGTACAACTCAATATATTGAGCTAATGATTTTTTATACTCTTCTGCTCCATGCGTTTTTATTACTTCCGACATCATAAATCACTCCTTTGCTTAAACTCTAATCTTATTCAATTAGTTATAATAACTTAATCTTGCTCATAATTTATCACTATTGCGTTAACTTCTATCAACTACCGGAAATCTACTACATCTCGTTCAGAGCTAAATTTGATAAGTATCTTACTGTTATGCATCTATTTTATTAATTTAGAGCAATTAGTGTTAACGTCTTCATTTTCTAGCATACGTTCTGCTGCATTTTATACTTTCTAGATCGCCCATTCCCATAGTCAAAATTGACTATTGTTAAGTTTTAAAACTAGTTCTATAATTCTGCTATCAAGAAAATAAGTTGAATTTTTAAATTAAAAGGGAAATATTAAATGAAAAAATTATTAATGGTTATTCTCGGTGCTTCTTGTTTCACTCTTGCAAATGCAGCAACGATTCAATTTTTTCAGGATGAGCATCTCAAATATCCAATTCAAGGAAAGGGGGCTGCTATTTCTGGGATAGATGCCAATAACTGGACAAATTTACCGAATGGCAGCAGTTTTACTATTGCTAACGTTGCCCAAGGTGTGCAGAACACAACTCTTTCATTGGATGCATTTTCCTCACCAAATATTCCATACCTTGCAGCAGGTTCATTATCTTGGACTAACTATTCAGGTACTATTTATGAGTTTGATATTAGTGCGGGTGGTAATCCAGGGCAATGGGATCCTAAAACAGCATATTGCATTGATGTAGTAGTAGATGGCATTGATATTGGTAGTAATTGCACTAGCTCAACTAGTTATTGGGCTCCGACTATAACCAAAGCAACCTTAAATAGCAATAGTAAAATACAAGTTTTCTTTATGCTTAGATAGCCTGTAGAGTTTAATAAATTACGAGTCTGTCAATTGAATAATTTGAATTAACAAATAAGCATGATTAAATTTATAATTGGCAAAAAATTTAAATATATGCTTATTATTAAAATGCTTAACGTTCAATAAGCAAACTCAATTGTATAAGTTCGACTCCATTTTGCATTTGATTGAATAGTTTCCATCGCGGCTTTATTGTTTAGATCAGCATTAAAGCCCAAATCATCACTACGTCCACACCAAGGCTCTAGACAGACATAATCTGCATCTGGTTTTGACCAGATACCCAGCCAAGGAAAGCCAGCTAGAGAAACTCTGATCGCACGACCACTGTCACGCTCGATCAGACTCACACTATCACTGTTATAATAGCCTGTAAAAACCAAGGCATCGTCATCAAAGGTATGCTCATCCAGATTAAAGGCAGCTAATTTGTGCTCAGTTGTACTGCCTGTATAGAAAGCTTCGGAAGTTATCTCATGGCGCAGCAAATTTTCTGGCTGTTCAAAACGGATTTCATAATCACTAATCTGGTGTTTATCGTCAAAGGGGCAAGCAAAGGCAGGATGCGCACCAACACTAAAATATGCAGTTTGCGGATCAAGACTATGAACAGTATAGGTAGTATGCAAAGTTTTATCAATCAATTTATAATTGACAAAAAAATCAAGATTGAATGGATAACGCTTTACATCACCAGCTTGAGTATTTAGCAATAACGTAACTTCATCATTCTTTTGCTCTACAATGCTAAATAGCGAATGACGTGCAAAACCATGATTACCAAGGCCATAACTTTCACCAGCAAATTTAACCTGATTTCCGGTTGTTTTGCCAACTACCGGAAATAGCACCGGAGAAACACCAGCCCAAACCTCTGGATTGCCACTCCACATATATTCATAATTATTCGTAATATTTTTGACACTACGAACCTCAGCACCAAGCCGCGCAATCGTAACTTGCAAATTCTGATTTTGAATTATGATTTGTGTCATGAATAACCCCTTATTGTCCGTTAAATATCGTGGCTATCGCCAAATTTTTTGCTTTTAGTTAATTGGCTTTCGGCTAAATAGCCACCCCCTAAAACCTGATAAAGATTTACTATACTGTTTAGCTGTTGAATTTTAATTTGATTCAAGCTAGCTTTTGCATAATCAACATTGAGTTTAAAGCCTAAAGTATCAGAAAAACCTACTGAACCCTGCGCATACTGTTTATTCGCAATTTTTTGCAAACTTTGAGCTTTTTGTAAGGCAATATTTTGCTGACTAGCAACTTTATCCAAGCTATCGTGATTAGCTAGACCATTATCAACCTGTGAAAATGCCGTTCTAACTGTCTGAATATAATTATAATATGCAGTATAGTAGCTACCACGAGCTTTGTCTGCCTCGGCATATAATCCCATATTAAATAACGGCATTGCTGCACCTAATTGCCCCATCCAGAAATCAGCACCAGCATTGAAAAGATTACTTAACTGCATCGAGCCTTGTCCAAGCATACCTGTTAGACTGATGGAAGGGAAAAACATCGAAGTTACTGCACCGATATTTGCATTGGCAATTTGTAATTGATATTCTGCTGCTACAATATCTGGACGCGATTTTAAAACACTTGATGGTAGGTTAACTGGCACTATTCCAGTAGTCGTAACTTGATCAAAATCACGATTGGTCTTGATTTTACCCGGATTATTGTTGGTTAATACTTGCAAGGCATTTTCGGTTTGAGTTATATCATTTTGAATTTTAGGAATATTACCTTCTAATCCAGCGATATACTGATCAATACCTTCAATATTCAAATCGGAGATGCTACCATTTTGATATTGAACCAAATTATACTTACGCATTTCTTTGGCATCCGCAAGTAACTCTTGCTGAAGTTGCAATTGTTTATGTAACCCTAATAAGCTAAAATAGCTACCCGCAACCTGCCCGATCACACCAAGCGCAACTGCATTGGCAGATTGTTTCTGCATCTCAAGGCTTAATTTAGCAATTTGATTTTGTTTAACTAATTCAAATACATTCAATGTGTAGCTTGGCATAAATCCAGCCGCATAGCCGTCAAAATTCTGTGGATTATTCTGACTAATATTATTTGCCAAAGGATAAGAGCTAGTATTTTGAAAACCAGGGTTAAAAGATTGTCCAGTAAAGCCGACACCACCCATGCTAACTGTTGGTAACCACCCCATTTGAATTTTTCTGAGTGAAGCTTGCGCTTGCATGATATTACCCATCGCCATTTGTAAGTTATTATTATTTTGCAAGGCACTCTCAATTAGCTGATTCAACTGCGGATCATTAAATTTTTTCCACCATGCCATTTCAGCTAGATTCGTACTTTCAATATGGATATTTTTATCATCTGCACTCCATTTTTGTGGCGAATTTACCTGCGGCTTGACATAGTCTGGTCCAAGTAAACCACAACCAGTCAAGATACCACTGGCTGCAACCAGTATAATTTGCTTAATTTTCATAGTCCTTACGCCCTATTTAGTGGTATCAATAGTAACTTTGCTGCTCGCACCAACGCGAAGTGGGAACTGTGCATCATCATCAAGTTTTACCCGCACTGTAAAACGCTGTGTAACTTTCACCCAGTTACCCGTTGCATTTTCCGCAGGTAATAATGAGAATGTATTACCGCTGGCATAGCTGATACTTTGTACTACACCGTGATATTTATGATCATACATATCTAATTCAACACTCGCGCTTTGTCCAGCCTTAATTCGCTTAAGCTGCGTTTCTTTAAAGTTAACATCCACCCACCAGCTACTATTATCGACTAAACCAAAAAGCTTTTGTCCCGGTGAAACAAATTCTCCGGTTTGTAAATTAATATTACTGATATAACCGTCTACCGAGGCACGCAACTGAGTATAGCCATTGTTATTTTGGGCATTTTCCACACCATTTTTTGCTAAATCAATCTGCGTTACAGCTGCTTGATACTGAGTATTTGCCTGTGCTAAAGCTACGTTTGCCTGATCCAAAGTTTGTTTGGCTTGAGTAGCCTGAGTTTGATATTTTTGCATATCTTGCAATGAACCAGCTTTTTGCTGATATAAATTAGTATAGCGAGTTGCCATCTGTGCAGCGAACTCATATGCCGATTTAGCGCTAGCTACACTTGCTTTGGCATTATTAATCATTTGCTGAGTATTAGCTGCTTGCTGTTTTGCAAAAGTAAGATCCTGTTGAGCTTTATTTAGCGCCAAACTATAGTCCTGTGGATCAATATCAACCAATAAGTCACCTTTATGTACCAGTTGATTTTCTTTAACATAAACGTGTTCAACATAGCCGCCAACTTTTGGTGCTACATTAATCAGGTTAGCATTAACATAAGCATTATCGGTACTTGGATATACTTGACTATAGTGATAGTAACCATAGACTCCGCCAGCCGCCACTAAAATTACCACTATACCAGCAAACAAATGTTTACGTGATTGAGAGTTTTTTTCAGCCATTTTTTATTCCTCAGTTAGTTTTATTATTCAATGAAATTAAGTACAAGTTAAAAATTAATACATGTTCTATTAGTCCATGTGTACTGGAGCGCCAGCAGCAGGACGCTTTAAAAGAAATGGTAGCCATAAGATCAAGAGCATTCCGCAGCCAAAGGCAAAAAATGAATCCAGATAGCTAACTAATGCTCCCTGCCCCATCACCTGTGCCTGAGCCAACACAATCTTGCTTTGTTCTGGAATACCGCTGGCTAAACTTTGTGACCACCATAAATAACCACGTTCATACGGTGAAACATGAGCTCCCATATCATGATAGGTAACCTGCATCTGGTGGGAGACAATTGTTGAAGACAGAGAAGTCCCAACCGAACTGGCAATATTTCTAAAGAAATTAAATACTCCAGAAATATCACTATGTAAACTCTGAGGAACATCGATAAAAACAATCTGCATAATTGGAATGAAAAATGCCATCATACCCGCTCCCTGGATCAACATGGAGCAAATTATATAGCTCTGACTGACCATTGGTGCGTAACTTGAGAGCATAAAACAGCCAATACCAAAGGTAAGTAAACCAACAAACATAACTCGTCTGGCATCAACTGTACCAATCAATTTGGCTACTATCGGCGCAATAACAAACGCAATCAAACCACGTGGCGCGGTAATATAACCAGCAGTATCAACGGGGTAACCAAAGCTTTGCTGTAGCATGGTTGGGAAATATGCCAGTGATGCTGATGCCATCAACATAAACATAAACATTGATAAACAACACAGTACAAAATTAGCATTTTTGAAAATCTTGAAATTAATAACAGATTTACCTAAAAGCCCGCGCCAAACAAAAAAGATCAATAAGACTATTGCAATAGTTAGGACAATAACCATTTCCATTGAATCAAACCAATTGTTGGTATTGCCTTCATCAATGAAATATTCTAAGCAACCAACACCAAGTGCCATAAACGCAAAACTCAGATAGTCAATTTTCACATCATCATGTTTATCGTTATTCATATAGCGCCAGATTAATAAAAACCCAGCAATACAAATTGGCACATTGACGTAAAAACACCAGCGCCAATCAAGATTTTCCGCTAAGGCCCCGCCAAAAACTGGTCCAATAATAGGTCCCATTACCACACAGAGACTAAATACCGTCATCATCTTAGGTTGTTCTTCAGGTGTAAAACTACGCGAAATATAGGATTGAGCAATTGAAGGTAAGAAAGCGCCACCAACCCCTTGGACTAAACGAAAGAAAATCATTTCATTCAAAGACGTTGACATACCGCAAAGAACAGACGAGATTCCAAAAATAACCGCAGAGGCTAAAACCACATGCTTCATACCAAACTTACGGGTTACCAGACCAGTTAAAGGAATACACACTGCTGCAGCGACAATATAGCTGGTCATGGTAAGTGAAACCTCACTCAAGTTAGCACTGAGTGAACCCATAATATGTGGAATTGCCACGGCAACAATTGTTAAATCAATAATTTCTGCAAGTGCCAGTAAACTCACGGCATAAGCAACTAGCGTACGCGGCTCTAGCCAAAAGTTGATATTACTTTGTGGAGAAGGAAATTCGGAAGTTGATTGCATGATAAATGCCCTATGCTGTTTGGCTACAAAATTTGAATTGCGATATTTTAAAACAATTGTTTGACTTCTGTCAATTCTATTTCAATACCGCCCAAATTTGTAGTCTGCAGTTACCAAACAGCATAAATATTTATACACTCAAACAGATTAGAAATCCTGACAGATTGCGCAGGCGACGAAGCCTACAGTTAATTTAGATGAGCCCGATTGAGTATAAGCAATTGAGCAACTATTTGGTAACGCAGCTCCCTGATTCATTAGGATTCCCGTTACATTTTATTTGGTATTTTGTACCATCATTATCTACAGCTGAGCAATCTGGAACACCACTTTCATTTATTAAACAAACTAATGTCATTGATTCATTTTTATTATCTTTGATATTACACAGAAGCTTGCTATTACTCTTAGACATATCACAACTCATTACAAATGAGGTTCCATCAGAAGACTTACCTCGACATGAAGTGTTACCTTTTTTATCTTGTGTACAGCTAAACCCTAATTTGGCAGCAACCTTATCAGTATAATTGCCAGCACAAGAGGTAGAGCCATTTCCGCCATGAGTGCAATCCAGATTCATCACCTCAACGCCACTTTCGCGGGCATTGCATTTAGTTAAACCAGATTCACTTTTAGAACACTGAGTTATCATTTCAGCATTTGCAGAAGATAACACCAAAATTGTACCAATAACAATATAAGCAATTTTTTTAAACATCAAATAAATACCTTCTTAATTATTCCACGGCAATTTTGCAATTATTTTCTCAAGAACACAATCTCCAGTTAGACTAGCGACAAGAAGTGCCATACCAACCAAAATATCTAGCATATAAAACCATTGCGAAAAAGAGTTACCCAAGATAACGCCAACCAAGCTCGCGATTGCAAGAATAAACTGCGCTTGACGGCGTGGGCTTATATTATGAGATGGCATATTTATTTCTTGATTTGATTGCTGCAAATTATCCACTATTTTACCTTCCTAAATTCATTTACAAAAAATTTTCTTAAGCGTGCTTAAAACCTCAATTACCGCATCATTGGCTAATGAATAGTAAATGGTTTGTGCTTCTTTTCGAGTTTTAACTAACTGCTCTGCTCTAAGCACCGCCAGATGTTGCGAGAATGCTGACTGGCTAAGTAACGATCGACGAGAGAGCTCTCCAGCAGTAATTTCACCAGTAGTTAAATGACATAAAATTAACAGCCGATCTTTATGTGCCATGCGTTTTAAAAGAGCTACCGCTAACCCTGCGTTTTCCTGAAGCTCTTGTAATTCATTAATATTCATAATTAACACCAGATTAAAAATAACTTGATTCCGCTATTTTAGTTTTAGCTAAACTAACTTGTCAAGTTTTGTTTAGCCTTATTCTCTTTTATAACAATTGCTAATGAGCATAAACCATGATAATTTAAGTGGTATTTGCAACAATTATTCGGATAATTTAACCACAGAGAGAAATAACCTCTAGTTTTAGCTCTATGTCACATAAATCATTTATTATTAAATTAATTAGCTGAGCTTATTGCATAACCTTTATAAAGCGTTATAAATTAATAGATGATTTATCTATTGCTGTTTCAATACAAACCTAATATAATACCGTAAATACCCGATTTAACTTGTAAGCTAATTTGAGTAATTTGTTTAAAATCATTATGTTAGCTACATTAATATTACATAGGAGTTATATTATGACAACAAAATCACCAGTTCGCGTAGCAGTTACAGGTGCTGCTGGACAAATTAGTTATAGTCTACTATTTCGTATTGCAAGCGGCGATATGTTAGGTAAAGATCAGCCAGTTATTTTGCAACTTTTAGAAATTGAGCCAGCAATGGGAGCGCTTAAAGGTGTGATGATGGAGTTAGATGATTGTGCATTCCCCTTAGTTCAAAAAACAACAGCCAGCAGCGATCCTATGGTTGCCTTTAAAGATGCTGATTATGCACTATTAGTTGGTTCTCGCCCACGCACCAAAGGAATGGAAAGAAAAGATTTACTTGAAGTAAATGGCACAATCTTCATTGGTCAAGGTAAGGCTCTTGCTGCTGTAGCTAAAAAAGATGTAAAGGTTTTAGTTGTTGGTAATCCTGCAAACACTAACGCACTAATTTTATCAAAAAATGCACATGGCTTAGATCCACGTAATATAACCTCAATGATGCGCTTAGATCATAATCGTGCGATGAGTCAACTAGCCGCAAAAGTTGGTAGTCATTCAACAAAAGTAAAAGATATTGTCGCATGGGGCAATCACTCTTCAACACAATATCCAGATATTTTCAATGCAACAGTTGATGGTAAAAAAGCTAGTGAATTAGTTGATGAAAACTGGCTAGTAACTGACTTTATCCCAACCGTACAAAAACGTGGCGCGGCAATTATTGAAGCACGTGGACTATCTTCCGCGGCATCAGCAGCCAATGCCGCAATCGATCATATGCGTAGTTGGGTATTTGGAACTGAGCCAGGTGAAATCGTAACTATGGGTGTTCCATCTGATGGTAGCTACGGTATTCCTGAAGGGGTTATGTTTGGTTATCCATGTACGTGTAAAGACGGAAAATATACTGTAGTTAAAAACTATAAAATTAGCGAATTCAGCCGTAAGTATATTGATATTACTTATCGAGAACTATGTGAAGAACGTGCTGCAATTGAACATTTATTGGTTTAAAATCCACTCTTTTATCTAATTAGTCTAATTTAGTTTTTATTGCTAAATTAGACTAATTAATATCTTGATATACTCATACTGATTCAAAACACTAGTAGGCGACAAAGCTTACAACTAGTAAGTGAAAAGCTTGACGACAATCCGGTACAATGAATCAGTTTAGGTATAATAGTCGAAGTTAATAGATAATGTGTTTTAAATCAAAAGGTATTTATGCAATGGTTTTTACGCTGGGTTAATTTTCCACGCTTCGTTTTAATAGTTGGCGGAATAAGTCTAATCTTCTATGTCTTCTCATTTTTATTTCCGATAACTGACAATGCATTTGTAGTCGCCAATATTCGACCAGTAGCCGCTGATGTATCTGGTTATGTAACACATATAAATGTTGTCAACGGTCAAAAGGTGAAAAAAGGCGAACCATTATTTACAGTTTTTCAAAAACCATACCAGCTTACTTATGATGCAGCGGTTGCTGATGTCAAAATTGCAACTCAAGAATATAAATCGTTACAAGATACATTGGCACAAGATCAAGCGACACGCGATGCACTTATTCAAACACATAAGAAGCTAGTTAATGACTATGAGGGTTACAGTAATGCTTACAAAGCCAATGCCGTGTCGCGTTTGGAAATGGATAATTTAAACTACGATAGTAAAGTTGCCTACAATAACATCATCGCCATACAACATAAAATTCAAGCCGATACGAACAACCTACAAGTACAACTAAATAAGATTAAGATGCTAGAAATTAAAGCTAAGTATGCTAAAGTTAATTTGGATGAAACAGTAGTTCGTGCTGCCGCAGATGGTATTGTTCAAAATATGTATTTGTCACTATATGTACCGGTTAAAATCCATGATCCATTATTTTCCTTCGTCGATACCAGTGAAACATTTATTCAGGCTAACTTTACTGAAACAGACTTGCGCTTGATTAGAAATGGTGATCATGTATTAGTTTTCCCAAGAATGTATTTAGGACAAAAAATGTTTCACGGAGTAGTAATATCTACAAATTGGGCAGTTGGACGCCAAGAAACTCAGGCAAGTTCGCAATTACAAAAAGTAGCCCGAGAAAATGAATGGGTGCTCTTACCACAGCGATTCCCAGTACAAATTAAGATTTTGGATCTAGACTCTAAATTTCCGCTAAATGTTGGTGCAAGTACCTATGTGTATATATCAAGAAACTAGATGCCACATAAATTAAAACCACCAAATCTTTCAACTCGCAACTTAATTAGCAATTATGACTTATATGGTAATGGTCGTTTATCAGTTTACGTTTCGTTATATGTTTATACTATTCTTTGCGCTGGAAATATTTTTAATATAAACTTTAATGAGGTTCAGGCATTTTTCTTTGCTGTTCCACCAATTTCGGCAATAGGTGTGGCACATGCAAATAATATTAGCTCGTTTAAACAAAGAGATGGTACCTATATCGCATTTTTAGTATTTTTAAGTATTGGCGTTTTTGGTTTTACTTTAACTGAATATAGCAAATATGTAATATTGCTTTTCTCTTTTTTCTTATATTTATCCCTAATGATAGTTACCTCGTATCCCGAATTTGCCTCATATCGCGCGTTGATACCACCAGTGTTTGTGATTAGCTTCCTAACTATCCTCTTAGGTGGCGTTGGGCAGTTTTATATAGCGGTAGATCGAGTAATCACAATTAGTGTCGCAGGAGTAATTGGCTATTTTGCCATGTGTATAATACCCGCAACTTATTATCAGCGGATTTGGTATCACTCAAGCGGTGTAGTTTTATCAAGAATAACCCAACAATTAAAACTAATAGCGCTAGAACAATCTAACACCATAACATTTCACGGTGAATGCGTTAACCGCATGAATAGTAGCCTTGGCTTTACTATTAAATCAAAAAATAAGATGATATTTAAAGAGTGCTCAAGTAAAATTCAGCAATTTTATTTCGCTATTGCCTATTTATATAATAGTAACAATGTACAAACCAATGATAATTACATCGTTGCCCTACACGCAACACTTACCGAGTTACAGCCCTATTTTAAGCAACACCAGATTATACCCACCCAATTCATAAGCCAAATCTCTCAGCATCTGGAAAAAATCAAGCATAACGATATCGAAACTTTATGGAAATTATTAGGTTTAATTATTGATGATTGGAATATACTATGTCAATACAATCATTAAAATTTCAAAGAATTGTCCATAATGCATTAATTTTCACTATCAGCTTATTTATTAGCTTTTATAGCCACATTCCTTTTGCTTTCTGGGTATCGGCAACAGTGCTAGCCATTATGCTACCGCTGGAAAGCACGCTGATCCAAGAGCGTATCAAATTCGTATTTATCGGTACAATTCAAGGGTTAACTTTATTTATTCCGTTGTGGTTATTAATGGATATTAATAGCAATTTAATCTTTATAATTATCCCATTTACGCTTGCCGCAATGAATTTTTTTCTAATTCATAACTTCACCCGAAATATTGCATTTTTAAATATAAATTTAGGAATCTTTCTCGAATATATTCAATTCGGCAGTTACCATTTCTCGTTCTTTCTGGTTGCTAGAATAATGACTATCATCATTGGCGTTTTATTAGTTTGGTTTGGTGAGGTATTATTTACACGGCGAAAAAATTATGGATATTATGAATTTATAGCCTCAATCAGTCAATTAGCTACAACACTTAAACATATTCAAAATTACTTTAGTCAAATTAAATTAGGACAGCAAACTATTGAGCATCAACTTACTGTGACACAGAATCTAGTTCAAATTAATGCTATTACAGATAAAGTAGAAAATAATTATAAAAGTATTTTACTTGAAAAAAATGTGGAACGAATTGAATCACTAAGCAACCATTATTTACCAATTCCCAATCTGCTAAAAGAATATAAACTAGCATTATTAGGTATAGGTTATACCATTAGTGATAATTACCACTCATTATCCAGCACAAATTTTGAACAAATACGTTCTAGATTAAATGAAATTAATCATCTAATTATAGAGCATATAAATCCGTTACTTGAAGAAAAAAACTTATGAAAAATATTATCCTAGTTATCATTACTAGTCTAATTAGCAGCTGTAGTTTAATTAGCGCAAAAACCGATATGCCACCGCCAGTAATTACCAATAAATGGGCGTCTTCCAGCCCCGGAATTATGGTTAAAAATGTAAATTATGCAGTTGAATCACAGAATTTGACTTGGTGGTGGACTAAATATAATGATAAAACCTTAGACAAACTAATGGAATCAGCTTTTGCCAATAATAACCAGCTACAAATTGCTGCTGCAAATACGGATTATGCAAATGCACAACTAAAAAGTGTTGAGTTTGCGTGGATTCCTAACCTATCGTTTCTAACTGGATACTCATCTTTTCCAGCGATGGGAAGTTTAGGCTATTTTTATGGTGGAATGGCAAGCTATTCTTTAAATGTATTTCAGCAAATTAAAGCCCAGGAACAAGCCAAATATATAGTCCAAGCGACTGAGTATCAACAAAAAAGCGTGCAACTTGGTGTAATCGGTCAAGTTGCAGTTAGTTATTTTAGTTTACTTGCTTATCAAGAGCAGTTAGAAATTTATGAGAAATTAACGCGCGACCTTGTGGAAATTCTAAAACTAAATAATCAACGCTTTAAAACAGGCGTTAGTTCACAGAGAGAACCCTATATTGCGGCTTCAGAAATTGCGCAAATTAAAGCAAAGACTCAAATAATTAAACATAATATTGTTCTTACCCAAAATGCACTTAAATACTTAACCAATCAAAATCCAGGAGCTATAGCGCTTAGCAAAAAATTTAGTAACATCGATTCTGATTTAATTGTGGTTAGTGAATTACCGCTTACCGCACTAAATAATCGCCCTGATATTCAAGAGGCAACCTCTAAGCTCAATGCAGCAAATGCTGGAATCGGCGTCGCACAATCAGAGCTATTGCCAACAGTTAGTTTTGCTAATTTTTACCGCGGTGCTGCGCCAAATTTTGGTAATAGTTTCCAGTCAAATGATCTAAATCAGCTGGTACTGGCAGTTCCAGTTATTAATGCTCAAGCTCTTGCAGATATTGCTGCCAGAAATGCTGTCTATAAACAAGTCTACTACCAATATATGCAATCAGTGGTCGCTGCCCTACGTGACATAGATAATGATATATCCGAACATGCACAATATACAGTTCAATTAAGCGATAATTTGCGTGCGTTAGATGATATTGACAAAACCTGTGGCTTAGATAAGGCTCGCTTCGATAGCGGAGTTAACAGCTATCTTGAATATATAAACTGCGTAACTAAATATGACTATTATCGTCTAACAATAGTCCAACTAAAATTAGGAAAAATAATGGCTATGGTTAAACTTTACCAAGACTTAGCTATCACCAAAAATTAGAGACTACGGGAGGAAGATTTAGAGAATATATTTACTCTTGCATAATCTTCCAACCATAAAAATAAGCGTTCACTGTATTTCGACCACAATCTATGATTATCACTCAACTCTATGTACAACAAACATCATTTCTGCATATATTTTATGCACAATAAATCACGCAAACACCTTCATAATACACTGTTATTAAATTATATTTATAAATTTCTGCAAGTTGATTTTATTTAATTAATCTATTATAAAGGAACACATATAATAGCGGCTGATTTATTTTCAAATGGAGTTAATCTTGACACAAATATCTACACCTATAAAACAAATATTATCAGCGGCAATCTTAGCCATAATTAGTAATTCATATGCTGATGAATTAAATCAAACAACCGCACCATCACCAACAGAAACAAATGTCTCACTGAGTGAATCTGATATTAAGATGCTCAAAAAAATTGCCGAAAAAGAAAAACTAGCGGCTTACTCTGGTGATGTTGGTACTGCACCAAAAGATAAAACCGTCTCCGCTACAGGCGCAGCCATTGAAGAAACTCCTAGCGGACCGCAGCTATTTCTTTTCTGGACTCAGACTCTGGCAAATGGATTCTATTATGAAGGACGTCTCTATGGTAAGTACAATATGCGTACGCAAAATCCAGCTTTCCCTGATGTACCACCCTCTGCAGAAAATAATCCTCAAGGTTTTAAAGGTGTTATTAAACTTGGGTATAATTTCCACCTTACATCAATCTATGACATTACCCCATATCTACGCCTTGAGGCTGGGCACGATATGAGTCTGGTTTATGCTGATACTAACGGAGATTATATACATTCTAATAATTATGCAATTTTACCTGGCTTCAAACAAACATTTAAGGTAACACCAATCTTTGCACCATATATTGATATTTATGGTGGAGTATCGCAGGTTAGTTTAACTGGAAATATGACACAGGGTGCTGCGGCTAACCAAGTACAAACCGCATCAGTTCAACAACTACAACTTACTACTGAAATGGGAACTTCAATAAAAATATCTGAACATCAGGCAATAATTCCATATATTCAATTTGTCTATACGGCTAATAATCCTGATGCAACAGCAGCTGCATCGTATAATAATGGTGGCTTTAATATTAGCTCACTAACTTCCAGCCAACAGGTATATGCGATTAAGTATAGCTACTCATGGTAGTATTCATAATAAAAAACAAAGACAGAATTCAAAGGTAATGAGTATATGTTAAAATCTGTAATCATTTTTTACTAGATAAGCCAATATGTCAAACCTAAACTTAACTCAACAACCACCGCTAAGTCTATATATTCATATGCCATGGTGTATTAAAAAATGTCCATACTGCGACTTCAACTCACATGGACTCAAAGGTACGCTACCGGAACAAGAATATATTGATAGTTTAATTATGGATTTAGAACAAGCCTTACCTCTTATTTGGGGGCGCTCTATTCAAACAATCTTCATTGGTGGTGGCACGCCTAGCCTCTTTAGCGGCGAAGCGATTGATCGCTTAATTAGTAGTATCCGCAGTCGGATAAAAATTTCGCCTTATGCAGAAATAACTCTGGAAGCTAATCCTGGCACAGTTGAAAAGCATTTTATTGCTGAGTATGCTGCAGCTGGAGTTAACCGAATTTCCCTCGGTATCCAATCTTTTAATGATCAACATTTAAAAGTACTAGGACGTATTCATAGCGCAAATGAAGCACGGCAGGCAATAGAAACGGTTGCAGATAATTTTGCTAATTTTAACCTAGATATAATCTACGGTTTACCTAAGCAGAGCACTGAAGAAGCAATAAATGATATTCAACAAGCAATTAATGCTAAACCAACCCATATTTCAGCATATAATCTAACTATCGAACCCAATACTCATTTTGCCAAATTTGTACCGGAGCATTTGCCGGAAGATGATCTTTGTTATCAGATGCAAGATGCAATTATTAGTACACTGGCTAACAATGGCTATCAGCGCTATGAGATTTCAGCATTTGCCAGAAATAACTTACAATCCCAACATAATCGCAATTATTGGGAATTTGGTGATTACCTAGGAATCGGCGCTGGAGCACATTCAAAGCTTAGCTTCCATGATAAAATGATTCGGCAAATGCGGCATAAACATCCAAGCCAATATATGGAACGAGTGAAAATACAGAAACATATTGATGAAGATCGTATGGTTACGATCCAAGAGTTGTCATTTGAATTTATGATGAATGCACTGCGTTTATGCGACGGATTTAACAATAAATTATATACACAAACTACTGGGCAGAGTTTTAGTTCAATTCTCCCACAGCTGCTAGTGGCACAAGAGCAAGGCTTTATTGAACTAGGTCACAATAGGATAACGCCAACAAGCAAAGGACGCGATTTTTTAAATAATTTGCTAGAATTATTTCTGTAAATTTGTTGCGGTGCAATATAACCATATTTCAAATAAGTCTATATGCTAAAATTATGCCTTGAAGATATACTCTTTGTCTTTGAATCATCTGCTTTGTCGGATTTCGAAAAAGATTCCTTATGTAGTTCTAACTACACAGCGTCGTCTTTTTTTATTAATCCTTCGCGCCCAAGAATCAAATACTTCGAGTATGGTAATAATGAAGGGAAAAATAATGAGTTGTAATTTAGTAATTCTACCTACCGAACAAGGCGTTGGAAGTTCAACAATAAGACTGGGTATTGCTCATGCTTTAGAGCAACATGGTTATTCGACAACTAACTTTCATCCATTTAAAGATGCAGGCATTTCACCTGCTCAGTTGCAAAACTATTTCCTTGAAGACCGCCGTCAAGATTTACTAGAAGACATCATGAAGGCTTTTGAAAGCTATCAGGCAAAGGCAGATTTTGTGCTAATTGAGGGTATCTATACTCAGTTAAATCAAAACAGCGAGCTTGCATGGTTTACAAATTACGTTGATTGGTTCAATAGTTCACTTACTCGCGCATTAATGGGATATGTTATTCTAGTCACTCGCCCAACTAGCAACCAAATTGAACAACTTGAAGAGAAAATTAATTTAGTTTTAAATGAAATTAGTCCAGAATTCGTCCTAGGAGTAATTGTAACCAAGCTAAATGCGCCAATTGCTGATAATGGTGAAATTAAATATAGCCTGCTTGATGAAATGGAAACTTCACATTTATCAATAACACATGATCAAATTGCAAACTTGGCACTATTTACAAATAATAAGATTGAGTTATTGGGCACTAATAAGTGGAGTAATGATCTCTCTCAACCACGAATTAAAGATATAATGCAGGCACTGAATATTCGTGAATTAGTTGAAGGAATGGAAACTAATCGACGAGTTAGAAGAATTACAGTATGCTCGCGAAGCACAAATAACCTAATCGAAGACTTACAGCCTGGTACTTTGTTGATTACTGCAGTAGATCGAGCAGATGTTATAGTTGCAGCAACGTTAGCTGAGGCTAAAGGGATAAAATTAGCAGGCTTACTCTTGATGGCTAATTACAATGTGCCTCAAGAAACTGTTTGGTTTTGCTATGGTAACGCCAATAACTATTTACCTATTTATGCAAATCAAGACGGGCGGAGAACTACAGGTATTATAATGGCGATTAAAGATCTAGAGCTTAATCAGGTTCCACAAGACGATCATGAACGCCTAGACCTGATTAAACAAAATATGTCTGAATCAATTGATATTAGTATGATTGAAAGCAAACTAAACCATCAGGTAACCAAAAAAATGTCACCAGCGGCATTCCGCTATATGTTAATTAAAAAAGCTCAGGTCGCCTACAAACGTATCGTATTGCCAGAAGGCGAAGAACCACGTACTTTAAAAGCAGCGATTCATTGTCAGGAAAAAGGAATTGCGGATTGTATATTGCTCGGAAATTTTGAAAAAATTCACCAAATCGCGAAAGATAATTTGCTGACTATCCCTGATGATTTAAAAATCATAGATCCACTTGATGCGGCTCCCGCTTACGTAAATCAGTTAGTGGAATTACGTAAAGCCAAAGGAATGACACCTGAAGCAGCCTTGGATATTTTAACGCATGATATCAATTATCTAGGTACCATGATGATTTACAACGGTGAAGTAGATGGATTGGTATCTGGCGCAGAAAATACTACGGCAGCAACCGTACGCCCTGCCCTGCAAGTAATAAAAACTAAGCCAGATAGTTCTTTGGTCTCTTCGGTATTCTTTATGTGCCTTGAAGATCAGGTATTAGTGTATGGTGATTGTGCGATTAATCCCGATCCTAATGCAGAACAACTCGCTGATATCGCGATCCAAAGTGCGGATACTGCAGCACAGTTCAATATTGAACCACGCGTTGCTATGATTAGTTACTCAACTGGAACTTCGGGAACTGGTGCTGAAGTTGAAAAAGTTAAAGCGGCTACTGAGTTAGTGCGTCAAAAACGACCAGATATTCTAATCGATGGACCACTACAGTATGATGCAGCGATGATTAAAGATGTTGCTGAGAAAAAAGCCCCTAATAGCCCAGTAGCAGGTAAGGCAACAGTATGTATTTTCCCAGACTTAAATACGGGTAATACGACTTATAAAGCGGTTCAACGAAGTGCCAACGTGTTGAGTATTGGTCCGTTATTGCAGGGTTTAAATAAACCAGTAAATGATTTATCACGCGGTGCAACCGTAGATGATATCATCTACACTATCGCAATAACTGCGGTACAAAGTTAAAGAGAGAGTTTTCATGCTTGTGCTAACAATTTATCAAAGCTATCACAAAATAAGCTATAAAATTTTTAAGCTTTTCAACAAAAAGCATAGCTTGCAGCGCCGGGGTAAAATAAGTTGGAATGATACCAACACGGGCAGTTGGATAATTTATAATGCACAAAATAAACAGCTCCAGAATCAGCCGTTCAAACTTCCTGTACGAAATGATGGGGCTGTGGATTATTCAAAAATAGTCACTGATGATAATTTTAGTGATTATAACTTTGATTTTATTGTTCATAAAATTGCATGTGGTGGTAGTGAGTTTAATGATATAACTTTATTAAACTCAATTGTAATTGAGCAGCTACAACAATATAACGTTCTGGCACCTAATGAACAAGAAGCTGATTTGGCCTTAGCATCAGCTTATTTAACTAATTATGCACATGCCAAACATTATGCCTGCTTTGACACTTCTTTCCATCAATACATTGCACCCAAACATCGCATGATATCTCTAGCTGCTAAATATTTGGCGCAAGGCATTCAAAATTACGGTAATTTAGGTTTGGTCTTTGGCGGAATCAGTGCAAAATTTGGTGATATCAGTGATAAAAAAACGGCAAAAGGACGCTGGATAATTGCTTATTTACAGGATAATCTCAATGTTTGTTGCGCAATTAAAAATGGTAAAAGCTCTTACTGCACCTCCAGCGCTCTACACAGCGAACTTCCCTCCATTTATACTGCAGGATATGGGGATTTAAAATTAAGCACTCTGATTAACGATAGCTCCGTAAGCGATGCCAATTTACTGACTATTAGCGGGCATAAAGTAGCGTCGCTTGAAGAAATAATTAATTCAACCTCGGAAGATACACAATTAGGTTTAGACTACTATACTAACCAAATAAGCGAAAGCATTACTAAATTAGTAGGCATTAACCAAGGTGTTGATGGAATTGTGTTTACGGGTAAACTTGGACAAAATAATTCTAAATTACGCCAGCTTATCTGCCATAAATTAGAATGGCTGGGAGTCAGCATCAGTAATAAAGCTAATTTAGAAAATCAATGCAAGCTGCATAAAAAAAGTAGTAAAATCGGAGTTTTCACCATGTTAGCAGAGCCGGAGTCGGCGATGCTGCAGCAACTAGCTAAACGGATTGATTAAATATGAATTTACTTGCCATTGATACTGCCAATGAATATTTATCCTTGGGTGTGTCCAATTCAAAACAGGAATTCTTCTATTGCGAGAAGATTGGTAACCGCCAATCGGAACACATTATACCCCAGATCAAGCAAATTTTAGACGATGCGCAATTAGAACTAAAAGATATTGAATTAATCGCATATAATCAAGGACCAGGTTCATTTACTGGACTACGGATTGGGTTAAGCGTTGCTTTAGCCTTAGCATACTCAATTCAGTGCCCATTATTGCCGGTGCCAATGTTTACATTATATAGTTCCACGGCAACACAACATAAGCCTAACTTAATCGTGACCTTAGATGCACGCCTCGGACAAATCTATGTGGCAGCATTTAACCAAGCTAGCTTAGCATATTTGATTGAACCACAGTTGGTTAACCCAGAAGACTTAACCTTGCTAATTAGCCAAAATGTAAGTCTTACTCCAGAAAACAGCATTATTACTGGTAGAGGAATGATTGCGTATAAAAATAAAATATCTCATGAACTTTATGAAGATTATGAATATTTTGAACAGAATTATCCAAGCACTCAGCAAATGCTAACCGCTGCCAAATCTGGAATTTTAAACCCCTGCTCAGTTTTTGATGCAGATCTACTTTACGTACGCAATAAGGTTGCAATGAATATAGACGAACAACAGTTAAATAAAGCCAATAAACAAAATGCAGCAACTTCGCGAAGTTAAACTACACGAATTAAACGAGCTGGCAGCAATGGATGCCAGAACCAATGCTACTCCGTGGTCATTATTTAGTTACCAACAATCTGCAGAAGACCCCACTCATAATATTTTAGGTCTTTTTGTCGATGACATTCTATGTGGAGCTTGCGTCTATAGTCAGGTACTAGATCAGGCAGAGATATTACAATTATGCGTTCGTTACGAAAGTCAACGCAATGGTTATGGTTATTTACTTTTAGACGGCGTATGTACTGAACTAAAAAAATATGCAGCAAGCCAAATATTTTTAGAAGTAATGGTTGGCAATAATCCAGCAATTAATTTATATCAAAAACTAGGTTTTAATGTAATTAATACTCGTAAAAATTACTACAACGTTAATGGTAAATACAAAGACGCACTAATCATGGCTCGCGAGCTGGTTTAGTGTTTTTGACCTTTCCACCACTCATTAAACGCATCGCGCAATTTTGCTCCTTCGGGACTTTTGGCAAATAAAAATACCTTATCGCTGCTTGAAAATTTCTCTGAAATATTTGCCTGACACAATAGTGGATTAATCTGATGACGATAATCAACTTCAACATTATCGGTAAACATAACATATGGATGAGCAGTGGTGTTTTGCCTGCCAGCAATTGTTTCTAGTGCAGTGAAATTGCTATTAACCAGTAAAATTGGCGCATGCTTAATGTTCTTAAGCGCAAAATCTTGATTAGTGCCACCGCGATTTTCAACTATTGTTACTTCTTCATTATCAATCGCTGCAAAACTATTAAAACGCTTACTATCACTACATTTTATCATCGGAACTTTATGCGTTTCACTTACTGCGTTAGAGATATTAAAAGATGCACTGCGCTCTGGATTGGCAGAAACTCCTCCCACGGCAACCATAAACTTCCTATTGCTCAAATCATTGCCAAGCATCGGCCAACTTGTGGCAACATATTTGATAGTCATATTTTGTGACTTGGCAAAATCCTGGATAATCTTGATATCGCTCCCTGTATAATTAGAACCGACTTTGTAAGTTAGCGGCGGATAGTCACCAGTTGTACCAACCAATAATGTTTCACCAGCATTAGCTGCTGCCATACCGACAAAAGTACTGCTTAACAAAATTACTAATTGATAAGAAAATTTAGTTAACATTCGCATAGCTTTCTAATTTAAAATAATCATCATCAATAAAGCTGCTGCAAATGAATCACAGCAGCAAATCTCAGCATTAGTCACACAAAAATATAAATATACGTACAACCAAAACTGACACTTACAAGAAATTAGCACAAACTAGCTAATAATTCAGCCTTATCAGTTTTTTCCCAGCTAAATTCAGCATTTTCACGACCAAAATGCCCATACGCAGCAGTCTTACGATAGATCGGACGCAATAAGTCTAATTCATGAATGATCCCTTTCGGACGAAGATCAAAATTATTTAAAACTAACTGTTCAATTTTACGATCATCAATTTTACCGCTACCAAAAGTATCAATATTAATCCCTACGGGTTTAGCGATTCCAATCGCATAAGCAATTTGTACCTGGCATTCGCGGGCTAAACCTGAAGCTACGATATTTTTAGCTACGTAGCGCGCAGCATAGGCTGCAGAACGATCGACTTTAGATGGATCTTTACCAGAGAATGCACCGCCACCATGAGGTGCTGCACCACCGTAAGTATCAACAATAATCTTACGACCAGTCAAGCCGCAATCCCCCATCGGTCCACCAATGATAAATTGTCCGGTTGGATTTATAAAATATTTGGTATCTTTGGTCAGCATATGGCTGGGTAAAGTAGGCTTGATAATTTCTTCAATCACAGCTTCTTCAATTTGTTTATGAGTCAAATCAGGATCATGCTGAGTCGACAATACCACTGTATCAAAGGATAAAGCTTTACCTGTTGCACTATCATAACGAACAGTTAATTGCGCTTTAGCATCCGGACGAAGCCATGCTAATTGACCAGACTTACGAACCTGCGCCTGAGTTTCCATCAAGCGATGTGAATAATAAATTGGCAGAGGCATCAAGGTTGGTGTTTCATCACAAGCATAGCCAAACATTAAGCCCTGATCACCTGCGCCCATGTCTAAATCAAGCCCTTGGCCTTCATTAACGCCTTGAGCAATATCAGGCGACTGTTCATCATAATTAACTAAAATAGCGCAACTATCCGCGGCAAAACCATATTCATTTTTTGTGTAACCGATTTCACGGATAGTATCGCGGACTATTTTTTGATAATTAACATGTGCCGAAGTAGTTATCTCGCCTGCCAACACAACCAAGCCAGTGTTTACCAAAGTCTCGGCGGCTACACGAGCATATTTGTCCTCGGCAAAAACCGCGTCTAAAATAGCATCAGAAATTTGATCAGCTACTTTATCTGGGTGACCTTCAGATACTGATTCGGAAGTAAAAAGAAATTGTGACATAATACATTTATCCTTGTAAAACCTGAATGTAAATTAGGCTCACAAGCTAAGAGGATGGAATAATGACATGTATAGTAAATATGTATCTCTCCCTTTAGCCGTAAAGCATAAACCAAAATCGCGCAAGCTGGAGAATTCAAATCCGATTTTGACTGGCATTATTCTAACATAAGTCGTTTAAAATACGCGAGTTTATTCGCTTTGATTTTGTGGTAAATAAACGTGCTGAAAATCACGGACATACATGATTTGTGCACAAAATAATAAATTTAAGACCGCAATGTAGAGCCATAATAAAAAAAGAGGAATAATTACCAACGAACCATAAATCAAATCATAACTTTGAAAGAAATGAGTCGCGTAAAAAACAAAAATGGTTTTGCTTAAGCTAAATAAAATACTTGCAGCCATACCAGTAATTAATACCGATGAATATCTGGCATGCTGACCTGGTATAAAATAATAGACACCACAAAATAACGTACTACTTAAAATAAAATTAAGACCAATAATTACATATTGCTCAAAATCAGTCAAATAGCTGACGTTTAATAAAAATACTCGCAGATATACTTCAGCATAAACGATCAATGCGCCAAGAAGAATAAATACTGTGTACAAGCCCAAAGAAAAAATAAACTTGCGCGGACGCAGGATGTGTAACATTTTATTTAAGTGCGTTTCAACGCTCATGATTAGATTATATGCGGTAATCACCAAGAAAACAAAGCCAAACCAAGGTAAATGTGTAGTATGGCGTAAAAAAACCTTGAATTGCTTGTAAAGTACACCGCCAGTCTGGGGCAAAAAATGGACAAAAACATAGTTCACACTGGAATTAATAATCTTGTTTGAAATTGGCGACCAATAGCTAATGCTGGCAATCGCCAATGCAAATGGAATAAACGACAATAAAAATGAAAAAGATAAGCTATTCACCGCCATAAATCCTTCTGAACGATAAAAATTTACAATCATCTTCACTACGAAATCAATATTGTTTTGAATGGGTACTGGAAAAAATAGTTTAACTGAATGTAATACCCTACCAACCTTACTTCTTGATAAACTCATTTTAAATCTCGAATACGTGCAGCAGGATTAGTTCTCATTACATAAATTATTTGCGCGCCTAATAGTAAAATTAGTACAGACATATAGAGCCAAAGTAGAAATATTGGCAGCATCGCAAGTGATCCGTAAAGCAACTCATAATCTTGCTGAAGATAGTGCATTGAAAAATTTAACCCAGATTGTAGAATTATAAATGCAAGACTAGCAAAACTTCCAGCAATTACAGCATGTGACAGTTTAACTTTAACACTTGGAATAAATTTATATAAAGAGATAAATGATGCAATTGTAACAATATGAGCAGAAACCGTTCCAATATGTTGGTATAATATACCATGAGCTACATGAACTTGAACAAACTCAGTAAAATAAGCCATTATAAAAATAAAGATAGTACCACCTACAAAAAAGCCACTAAAAATAAAAAAAGATTGCCACAATCGGCGCTGGCGTTTTAAATGCCACATTGAATGAATGTGTTGCTCGACTGAGAACATCATTCCATAAGAAGTAATAAATAAAGAAATAAATCCAAGCATAGACAAGCGTTTGGTCTGATTAAAAGAGAATGTAAATAAATCATAAACTTGATGACCTAATTGCGGAATATACTGACTAAAAAAATAATATTCAACATTTTGAATCAGGCGCTCAGATACTGGTAGCCAAGTACTTAGACTAGCAATCGAAATTGAGAATGGAATAAAGGCTAATAAAAATGTATACGAAAGACTACTACAGCTACTTAACCCATTGGATTTACTGAAATTATCCCATAGTTTATAATTAAAATTAATAATTTTAAGATATTTTTTAGGTATCTTTCGTATAATCCTAAGTATCATCAAATCTATACCTTAACATACTCATCATGCTCACAATTCTAGCCATTGTCGTATTACTAAAAAAGGTTCGTATGCGCTTGTGTACACCACAGTAACATGCGTGTTCACCTTTTTTACCACACTCCTTACTATAGCCGTGATTACTAGAGTTATATATAAAAGCTCGGCTTATAGGCGTTCAAAACATATTTCGATATTCTATTCCAGTTACATATTCCTCATAAAATAATCTCACTAACAAGCTATAACCAACATGCACCATTCATTTTAATCTCTGTCCACATTTCGTTTACCAAAATTCTAGTTTTAGGTGGATAAGCCTTAAAAACATACATTTTATTCATGTTCTTAGGATAGATCCAATCTAAATTACGCACCGCAGGGTCTAGTTTTGCCACTGCACTATCATTCGGGACGCTTGAGCCTGTTAATGCGGATAACTCATAGGCACTCTGTGGGCTCAATGCCATGTTAATAAATGCATAAGCTAATTTATCATCTTTATTAAACACAGGGATAACCATATTATCTAGCTCATACATATTGCCTTCTTTTTGCAGCATTGCATCTATATTAACCTTAGCATGCGAAGCTTTGGCATCTTGTATGGTCTTAAAAATATCAATCGAATAACTCATTGAAACCCAAACATCACCACGCAATAGACCACGATAGTAGCTATCGCTATCAAATTTAGCCCAATAAGGAGCTGCACGATCTATAACAGCACGAGCAGCTAGCAAATCAGACTCTTTTTCTGAGTTAGGATCTTTGCCCAAATATAATAATGCAGCAGCAATTACATTTCGCGAAGAATCAAAAACCGTTACTCGTCCTTTAAGTTTATTCAAATATTTAGGATCAAAAATCACCGCCCAAGTATTAGGAACTATACCTAATTGGCGCAATTTATCCTTGTTATACGCTAAAAAGACTGGAGTATAAGCATAAGGAACTGAATATTTATTACCTGGATCATAAGCTTGGTTAAGAAACTGTTTATTAATATATTTTAAGTTAGGCAATTTGCTTTTATCCAATGGCTTGATTTTACCCATCAAGGCTAGCTCTTCAACTGCATAACTAGTTGCAACAATGGTATTATAACCATTAGCCCCAGCAACAATCTTTGCCAGCATTTCTTCATTATCATTAAAGAAATTTTGCACCAAGGTACAATTATTCTGCTCATCAAAGCGTTTTACCGTGCTATCCGCAATATAATTAGAACCAATATATAGATTAAATTCGTTTGCGGCAGTTGCTATTTGATAACTGAGTAAACAAGCCAGTAGATATAAAAATTTCCTCATATTTTCTGCCTATTTAAAAAGTTGTGGCGAAATCTTAGTCGCAATCGAAGTTAGGATTAGAGTACAAATAATAATCACCGTTGAAGCAGCATTTACCTCAGGAGTAACACCCATTTTCAGCATTGAATAAATTGCTAATGGTAAAGTAGAAGAGCCAACCCCAGCAGTAAAAAAGGTAATTACAAAATCATCTAAGGATAAAGTGAACGCCATTAACCATCCCGCAATAATTCCCGGTAAAATAGTTGGAATTAAAACAGAGAAAAATGCACGTACTGGCGAAGCGCCCAAATCACGAGCAGCATCTATCAAACTATCATCCATCCCATGCATACGGGTTTTTACCGCAATGGTAACAAAAGATAGACAAAACGCGATATGAGCCAAAGTAATTGAAATCATTCCCAAGCTAAAATTAATTAGTAAGAAAAAAAGCAATAGTGATACGCCAACCAATAATTCAGGTGCAGCCACAGGAATCATAACTAAGGTTGAAAGCAACGGAACCTTATGCTTATGTAACGCTACTCCAGCGAGTGTACCCAAGATAACCGATACAGTGCTGGCAATCAAAGCAATAATCACTGAGTTAATCGCGGCAGAAATTAGCTGTTTATCGGCAAATAATACTTTATACCATTTAAGTGTAAACCCTACCCAACCGACATTTACCCGTGAATCATTAAACGAATATACAATCAAAATCAACAACGGCACGTAAAGAAACAGGTACACGAGCGTTCCGGAAAATATGAGGCTTTTTGATAACTTACTTCCGTGCATATTTAAGCCCTCCACTACGACTAGCCAGAAAACCAACAAACAATGAAATAGCGAGCACCGAGCAAGTCATTACTATTGAAGTAACACTTCCCAATGGCCAGTTCATAGTTTGTAGAAATTGTTGTTTAATCAAATTACCGATCATCATTGAACAATTATTACCGACTAATTCTGGCACCACGAACATTCCAATACAAGGGATAAACACTAATCCGCATCCAGCCAAAATACCCGGCAAGCTCAATGGAATGGTAACTTGCCAGAATGACTTAGCTTTAGTTGCACCCAAATCGCGGCTAGCTTCCAGTAAGGCTACATCATGCTTCTCTAAATTAGCATAAAGCGGCAATATCATAAACGGTAGATTAATATAAACCAAGCAAATAACCACTGCGGCTGAAGAAAAAAGTAAATCGACAGGCGCAAAGCCCAACCAATGTAAAACCTGATTTACAATATTACTAACCGTTGATTCTGGACCTAAGATAATCATCCACGCATAAATCCGGATCAGGAAATTGCTCCAAAATGGAATAATTACCAAAAGAAGCAAAAAGTCGCGGATCTTTTTATTACTTTTCGCAATCATTAATGCCAACGGATAACCAATAATTAAACAGATAAAAGTTGTAATTACTGAGAAAACCACCGAGCGCAAAAATAGCTTCCAGATAAATCCGCTGGTAAAGGCGTACTTAAAACCATCTAACGTAAGGTTGAGTGTGGTACTACCATTGCTATGATTTAATAATGGCGCAACACCACCATAATCACCCGGTTCACGAAAAGCAATAAAAACCATTAATAGCGTTGGTATTAGAAATAAGCCAATTAAATAAACAACTGGAGGTAATGATAAAACCCATTTTTCACTCAAGCTGCGCTGAACTTTTTGCGTCATCAAGACTACTCCACCAAAAAATTACCGGCAAGCGGGTTAATCGAAATATAAACCTCATCATTATCTTCAAAGAATGGTGCTTGGTGCGGACGATTATTCGATAACATACATTGGATAACTGTACCATTTTCAAGTAAAAACTCGTATAATGTTCCATCACCATAGTAATAATAGCCTTTAACTTTTGCTTTAAAGTTGGCAATTCCATCTTCAGCTCGTGGCTCCCAATTCGCTTTAATCTTCTCAGGGCGAATCGCAAACCAGCCATCAGCATCAGCTTTGAATTTCTTTTCTGGATTAGCAATTGTCAGTTCAAAGCTATCGGCAACTTTAAGTATTACATCTTCGCCATTCACGCCTACACATTTAGCTTTAAGCAGATTACATTTACCGATAAAATCCGCAACATAATACGTTTTGGGATACGAGTAAATTTCACGTGGCGTACCAAGTTGCTCAACAATACCATGATTCATCACTGCAACTCGACTAGAAAGAGCCAAGGCTTCACTTTGATCATGAGTTACATAAACGAAAGTTACACCACTTTTTTCTTGCATTTTAACCAGCTCAACGTGCATATGTTCACGCAACCTGGCATCAAGCGCAGACAGGGGTTCATCTAGCAATAGTAATTTAGGTCGATCTACCAAAGAACGAGCAATCGCAACCCGCTGGCGTTGCCCGCCAGATAATTCATGTGGATAACGCTCAGCAAAGCGCTCTAATTGAACACTGCTGATCTGTTCCTTAACTCGCTCATCAATCTCAGATTTATTCCATTTTGCCATTTTGAGTGGAAATGCAATATTGTCACGCACTGTCATATGCGGAAACAAGGCATAGCTCTGGAATACTGTATGTAATGGACGCTTTTCAGGCGGTAAATTTTTGATGTCTTTGCCATCAAGTAAGATTTGTCCAGAATCAGGTGATTCAAATCCAGCTATCATTCTCAACAAAGTAGTCTTTCCACAGCCCGAAGGTCCCAAAAGGGTAAAAAACTCACCTTGTTCAATACTTAGACTAACCCCATTTACCGCGGTATAATCGGCAAACTGTTTAACTATATTTTTTAATTCCAAAATAGCCATTAAGAGTAACTTTCCTAAAACATACTCATTAGACTTCTTGTATAAGCAATTATTTGGTTCTTAAACTAGGAGTAAATTCTTTTAAGCACGGAATGTACACGAAAAGTACATAAGCACTGGATAAGTATTTACGACGACATATAAGAGCTAAAGAAGCGGCTTATGCAAGAAGTCTATTAAAGTACAATAAGGCTACACCAGGATATAAATTACCTGATTCCACAAGATTTAAATTTGTTTAAGCTGGCTATTTTAACAAAAAAAATTTTCTGATGTGTAGTTTTTACCCTATTCAGAAATTTTTAATTAAATTATTTTTATAAAATATTTTTATCTTATTTCATAACAGTTAATTACATCAATTGCTGCATCGCAGCGAAATACCCTCAAATCTGGTAAATTTAGATAAAAAAACCATGTCTAACTACTAAACTATTCATTCCTGAGAAATATCTATATTCTTTGTCTTTGAATCTTGTATTTTGTCGGATTTGACAAAATACTCCTAATACAGTTCTAGCATTAATTGATAGCCAAATTGCGGGAAATTGACCCAGTAGTTGCCCCGTTCAATCAGCCTGGTAAATTAGTCAATTTTCAAATAAAAAACCTACAATGAAAAAAACAGCGCATGAGATTTTTTACGGCATAAACAAAAAGCTTATTCCCGCTAAGCAGCGGAAAATATTAATTTGTGTATTTCGTACTTGAACTCAGGCTCTATACTAATTATGAAGGACTAAACAGAATGAAACCATTCAAATATAAGAATGTCCGATTAATTGGACATTCTTTGAGAAAATGTTTTTATATAATAATCGCTTATGAAGCCACATTAAAGAGGCAGCAGAAAATATTAATTTGTGCCTTTTGCACCTGGACTCAGGCTTGAGCTTCAAGTATATATATTTAAAGTTGTACAAAATTTAGTTGTTGCGGTAACATTTACTGATCAATATAGTAGACACTGATTCTAAATTAACATCATAACTATAATTCTTTTAGAGGTAGGATAGTATGCCCATTACATTAAACGATTGCAAACAGCTTGATAATAACGATCCATTACGTATTATGAAAGACTATTTTACATTGCCTGAAGGCATAGTTTACCTTGATGGAAACTCGCTTGGAGCAATGCCTAAATCAGCTGCATCAAGAATTGGAACAGCCGTAGAAAAGGAGTGGGGAAATGGATTAATTCGTTCATGGAATGATGCGAGTTGGCATAATTTACCTGAACGCTTAGGAGACAAAATTGCGCGCTTAATTGGTGCTGCATCTGGTGAAGTGGTAGTTACTGATGGTACATCAGTTAATCTATTTAAAGTATTAAGTGCAGCACTAAATATTACTCGTGAAGATTCACCAAAACGTAAAATAATTCTAAGTGAACGCAGCAATTTCCCTACCAATCTTTACATAGCAGAAGGTTTATGCAAACAATTTGGCCTTCAATTAAAGCTAGTAGAACCAGATGAAATTATTAGTTCACTAACGGAAGATATAGCAATAGTTCTAATTACTCAAGTAAACTATCGTTTAGGAATTCTACATAATATGGAAGCAGTGAACGTAAAAGCACACGCGGCTGGAATTATTACCATCTGGGATCTTTGCCATAGTGCCGGTGCAGTTCCAATTGATCTAAATCATGCAAAAGCTGATTTTGCAGTTGGTTGTACTTATAAGTACTTAAATGGCGGACCAGGATCTCCTTCTTTTGTTTGGGTAAATAAAAAACATATTAACCGCGGTTGGCAGCCGCTTTCAGGTTGGTGGGGACATAAGGCGCAATTTGAATTCACTCCCAACTACATTCCTGCCATTGGAATTAAACGCTACCTATGCGGAACACAGCCTATACTAAGCTTGATTGGGTTAGAATGTGGGTTAGATGCAATGCTTGCTAGTGAAAAACTGGGAGGGATTCAGGCATTACGCAAAAAATCCTTAGCCCTAACAGATCTCTTTATCCAATTAATTGAACAGCGCTGCTCAGGATACGGAATTACAATTGCTACACCCATGGAGCACTCACGTCGTGGTTCGCAAATATCTCTAGCACGCAAAGATGGCGCTTATGCTATTGTCCAAGCATTAATAGCTAGAGGTGTTATTGGCGATTTTCGCGCTGGCGATGGAAATAAATATCAAGATATCATGCGTTTTGGTTTTACACCATTATATGTAGGTTTTGAAGACGTATGGAATTCAGTGGAACATTTATATCAGGTACTCATAAATAACGAATGGTCCAGGCCTGAATTTAACAAAAAAAACTCAGTAACTTGATTAAAACAGGAGAAGCTTACTAATACTGATAAATGAAACTTAATTTTCATTAATAATTTCTCAAATATTAAAGTACTAGTAATTAATGTTTAACCTGAACTACACTAGTTATAAACTGTTTTTTTAATGCTGTAAAATCGTTAGTAATATCTATATTGCCAATCATTACATGATATATGCTTGGCAATTGACTACAAAATAAATTTACTTGAGTACAAAACTTGGATCTTATTTGAATGGAACATTTAATGAATATAAACTCAATAAATCGTAAAATCGGTAGTATTTTACTTATAGTTGGTCTTGAAATTGGTGGTGGCATTTTAGCATTGCCAATAATTATAGCAAGTACTGGCTTGATTTATGGAACGGTAATTTTATTAATTGCATGGTCACTTATGTTGTATACTGGGCTATTAGTATGCAAGGCAAACTGTGCCTTAGAAAATAATGTTGGTTTTGCAACTATGGCTAATACATATTTAGGACAACGTGGAAAATTTGTATTAATTGTAGTATTTATTTATACCTTAAGTTCAATTGCCATGGCTTATATTTCTGGAGCTGGCTCAACTTTTAGCCAACTTTTACATATCCCGCCATTAATAGCAGCGAGTATTTTTGTCTTACTTTTTGGTACTTGTATAATCATTGGAACCAAAATGGTTGATTATGCTAATCGCATTTTTTTGGGAATAAAGGTTGTTCTGTTACTAATTGCAATTTTTTGTCTATTAATTAGCATACACCCTGCCAATATGTTGGTATCCTCCGATAATATTAGTCCAATCATATCATCAATTCCAGCTATAGTTACAGCATTTACTCTGCATAGCATTCTCCCTTCAATACGAACTTATCTAAAAAACAGTGCGAATGATTTAAGACAAGTAGTTATTATTGCCAGTATAATTCCTCTTATAATATATTTTCTATGGATATTTGCCATTATAGGTAATATTCCACATCACGGAGCAAATAGTTTTGACGTGCTATTTGCTAAAAGCGGTAAAGCCAATGTTAGCGACCTACTAACATTACTATCTGCTAACAGCACTAATGAGTTAAGTATTAGTGCTGTCTATCTAGTAGCCACAATCTCTGTTACAACTTCATTTTTAGGCACCTCATTATCAATGTATAATTTCATTCAAGATTTATTTGGTAATAATAAAAACAGTATATTAAAATATAAAATTTATCCAGCAATTGTAACTTTCATTATCCCGCTACTAGTCGTATTTATTTACCCTAACATTTTTATACTAGCATTAAGTTATGCAGGAACGGGGTGCGCCATTCTTTTTATTCTCTTACCAATTATTATTATCAAACAAATGATAAAGCAAGGTTATAATTTTTCCAATACAATATATGGCAATCAAATTATACTTAATATAGCCTTTTGCTTAGGTTTAATTATGATTAGTTTACAATTTTGGCATTTTTAGAAGATTACAAATAAGTTAGGATAAACATTGTAAAATACTACCTGAGAATACCCCATAGAGATTTATATTTTTTAATTTCAGTAGCTCTATAATTTCAGCGCAGCAAAACCACGGTATAATAACTCCTTAGTTGTACGTTATGACAAAATAAATAATTCGAAAATGACGGGTATATATTCAAAAGGAATACACTGGAGATGCACGAAAATCTACAACATAAATTAAAAAATCGCCATATACAGATGATTGCTCTAGGTGGCGCAATCGGGACGGGATTCTTTCTAGGATCTGCCCGAGCAATTGAAATGACTGGTCCATCAATTGCTCTGGCATATGCTCTGGGTGGCTTAATAATCTATGCCGTGATGCGTGCGCTTGGTGAAATGACAGTAGATCACCCATGCTCGGGCTCATTTGTTGAGTATGCCCGTCTTTACCTAGGCAATGGCGTTGGTTTTGTAGCTGGTTGGAATGCATGGCTGCTTTTTACAACCTCATGTATGCTGGAAGTGACAGCCGTCGGCACCTTGCTTGATTATTGGATTCATATCCCGCATTGGATTACCTGCTTAGTGTTATTGGCTGTTTTTGGTGGAATAAACTTAATTGGAGTTAAATATTTTGGCGAAACTGAATTTTGGTTTGCCGGAATAAAAGTTACGGTTATTATTTTTATGATTGTTGTTGGTTGTTATTTAATCTTTGCAGATCGTGCAGTAAATACAATTGCAGTTAAAAATTTACATGATTATAGTCACCTGAATATTTTCTTTAGTCATGGAGCTCTTGGTTTTCTTAACTCGCTGGTGATAGTCTGCTTGTCTTTTTGCGGGTCAGAATTTGTAAGTGTCGCGGCAGGAGAAGCGGCAAATCCACGTAAATCTATTCCTAAAGCAATTAATGGTGTGATAGTCCGTATAATTTTATTTTACGTACTAACTTTGGCAGTAATTGTAATGATGTATCCATTTCAAAATATAACTCGCGACACAAATCCATTTACTGACGTTTTTAGTAAATTAGGCTTTACCAATTCAGCCGATATTATTAACATGGTCGCAATTACCGCGTCATTGTCAGCGCTAAATAGCTGTATCTATGTTGCTTCACGTTTTGTCTATAGCTTATCCTTAAATAAGCAAGCACCTAAAGCATTTGCCAAAACCGATAAAAATAAACTACCCGGTAATGCCGTTATATTCACAAGTGCAATGACGTTTATTGTCGTAATTGCTAATTATACTTTTCCAGCTAAAATTCTACAATATCTATTTGCGCTAATAACGGTTGCCATAATTATTAACTGGTTCATCATCTTGCTTGCTCATATGCGTTTTAGAAAGCAAAAATCACTTGCAGGCAAAGAACTATTTTATGCAATGCCTTGGTATCCATATATTAACATCATTACTATGGGTGTACTATTTGTGATCCTAATGGTTATGGCACAAAATGCAGACATGGAACTCAGTATCTACGTAGCTCCAGCTTGGTTATTAATTCTCTCGATTGTTTACGCATTGAGCAGTGGAAAATCTCTGCGTACAGAGTCTAAATGATAAAGTATAGATATTTATGAAAAAATCCTTTGCTCTAATAACTCTCGGTGCAATCTTAGAGTACTATGATTTTGCAATCTTTATCTATTTTGCCAAAAGTATTGGTGAAAGCCTGATTCCAATTCATAATGAATCAGCTAACATTATTGCTAGTTTTAGTATCTTTGCTATTGGTGCTTTACTCCGCCCTCTTGGAGGTATAGTTTTTGCTCATTTCGGCGATACGCGCGGACGCAAAAATATCTTTGTTTACACTGTGCTATTAATGGCAATTCCAACTTTTTTGATTGCTTTCATCCCTAATTATCAAAGCATCGGAATTTTTGCTACCGTGATTTTGGTATTATTAAGAGCAATTCAAGGGTTGGCTATTGGTGGTGAAATCCCTGGGTCAGTAGTCTTTGCCTATGAGCTATCCAAGCCACAGAATAAGGCTTTTAACACCAATATCGTGATTGCAGGTACTAATATCGGTTTTTTTCTGGCATCAATGCTCGGTGCCGTTTTGCTAAGTAAAACTGATCTAGGTTTTGCACCATGGCGCATCGCATTTATTTTAGGTGGTGTTTTTGGGGTCATTAGTTATTATCTCCGTAAAAACTTATTAGAAACACCAGAGTTTGCTAGCTATAAACAGTTTATTGACAAGCAGCCACGAGCTCCATTTAAACAGTTATGGGACGAACATAAAACTGCAATTTGGCAAATGGTCTCATTTGGTTCGTTGCTGGCTAGTTCGCTTGCGGTGTATACATTCTTCATGCCAACCTATCTTGCAACTTACTACCATTTCCCGATGAATGAAATTCTCAAATATAACTCTTATTCAATTATAATTTTTATTGTCAGTGCTTTTTTAGCTGGTAAATTTCACTACTTATTTGGCAAGAGCTTTCTAATTATTAGTGTAATAATATTTAATCTGGTAAATCTTGTGCTATTCACGCACTACTCCTCATTGAATTTGATGCAAATTGTTGCCTTTCATTATGCAATACTTCTATATATTGGTATCATCTGCGGACGCCTACCTGTGCTTTCAGCAAGCTTTTTCCCAGTACAAGTTCGTTACTCTGGTGTCGGTTTAAGTTATAATATATCATTTGGCATTGTAGCCGGACTAACTCAAATGTTATTATTTGCTGGAATAAAACTAACTGGACTACTCTGGTTACCAGCTGTTTATATTTTGTTATTTTCAATTTTTGCACTGATATTTTTATTTAAAGTCAGTGCAAAAAAATTAATTAACTATTCTTAAATAGACAAGGAGAATACCGATGGCTTTAGTAGCACTACGTCAAGTTTTGGATCACGCAGCTGAAAACGGCTATGCTGTGCCAGCATTTAATGTTAATAACCTTGAACAAGTTCAAGCAATTATGGAAGCGGCAACACTTACTAATTCGCCAGTAATTCTCCAGGCTTCAGCAGGTGCACGCAAATATGCAGGAGAACATTTTCTACGCCATTTGATTGAGGGAGCTATTGCAGAATACCCTGAAATTCCAGTAGTAATGCATTTAGATCATGGCTCATCACCGAGCACATGTTTTCAGGCAATCCAAGCTAACTTCTCTTCAGTAATGATGGATGGGTCGTTAATGAGTGATGCCAAGACACCAAGCAGTTATGAATATAACGTTGAAGTAACGCGCAAAGTTGCCGAAATGGCGCATGCTGTGGGCGTTTCGATCGAAGGTGAACTTGGCTGTCTTGGTTCATTAGAAACTGGGGAAGGTGATAAAGAAGATGGACATGGTTTTGATGGTAAACTTGATAAGGAACAATTATTGACTGACCCTAATCAAGCTAAAGATTTTGTCAATGCAACCAGTGTTGATGCTTTGGCAATCGCCATTGGCACATCGCATGGTGCGTATAAATTTACCAGAAAACCAACAGGTGACATTTTAGCCATTGAACAAGTTAAAAAAATTCATCAGGCAATTCCAAACACTCATCTGGTAATGCATGGCTCAAGCTCAGTTCCTCAAGAATGGCTGGCTGTTATCCGGGAATTTGGTGGTGACTTAAAAGAAACTTACGGTGTACCAGTTGAAGAAATTCAAATTGCGATAAAGCACGGTGTTCGTAAGATAAATATTGACACTGATATTCGCCTAGCAATGACTGGTGCAATCCGTCGCTATTTGGCACAGAATCCACAACACTTTGATCCTCGCCAATATCTAAAAGTAGCTAAGGATGCAGCTAAACAAGTTTGTATTGATCGCTACAATGCGTTTGGTACTAGTGGTAATGCCGATAGAATTAAGCCACTTAAATTAAGCTCTATGGCAAAAATATACTCATAAACCTTCATCCAATAAGAGCCTTTAATTCTCAAGGCTCTTATATTTACGTCTAATTTCTACAACTAATATATCAGTTTAAGTTACAATAGCGTGTTAAATTTTGTAGCACTACCCGTTTATAACGCTACTACCCACAAACTAAATAGATGAATTCGATTGAGCCATGAGCAAATATTATCTATTATTAAAGGAATTACTTAATGAAAAATTTAATCTTCGTATTACTAACTGCAACTTCATTCTGTACTTTTGCAGCAAGTACTGCATCAGCACCTGCTGCAAAACAACACAATGCTCTTGATCTTAATAAATTAGAATGTCACTGTGAAAAACATAAAATGATTTTTGAACTTAAAGATGGTGAAAGTATGACTGAAATGTCAAAACACTGTATGCTGAATGAAGACAAAAAACAAACAATGGTGAAATTTTTTGATGACAATTCTCAGCAAACCGTTAAATGCCAACTTAAAGATGATAAGTTAGTTTTAAAATCTTGCCAGCCAATTAAACACGATCAAACTAACTACAAAAGAAGTTCAAAAATGACCGCTAGTGAATATACTACAACTAGCGCTCATTAATATTTATAGTGCGATTCATCACAATTAATTCTATAGCTTTATGATGAATCACACTATACTGTAACAGATTTGAAATATTGTTAGGTGAGAAGCTTAGTAATGACCAAATCTGTTTCAGTATAATTACTACTCGACTAGCTCAACTAACTCCAGATCAATAAACAGGCGCTCCATATCAACATTGGCAATAATCACATCAAGTTCTTGCCCTGCCACATATTTAAAGCCGCTATTCTTACCCATCAGTGAATGACGCTTCTCGTCAAAAACATAATAATCACCCCCAAGTTCAGTCACATGAATCAGTCCATCAATCAAAAGCTCAGGAATACTCACGAATAAACCAAAATTAACCACGCTGGTGACAATTCCATGATATTGATTGCCCACATGAGTTTGCGCATATTTACACTTGTAATATGAATCAACCTTACGCTCTAACTCTTCAGCCCGACGTTCGCAGAAAGAAGTTTGTTCACCCATCATTTCAATCGAATGGATATAGCCATAGGTTTTTTGATGAATCACCGCTTTACAAGCACGATGTACTAATAAATCTGGATAACGGCGAATTGGTGAAGTGAAATGTAAATAACGTTCATAAGCTAAGCCAAAATGTCCGATGTTTTTCGGTGCGTATTCCGCCAACTGCATCGAGCGTAAAATAGTTTGCTGAATAATGTGATTATTTGGTTTATCTTTAATTCGCTCAACTAAACTTTGATAGTCTTTTGGTCGCACGCTTTCCTGGGTAACATCAAACGTAACTGCGATTGAATCGAGATAAGATTTAAGCGCGCTAAATTTTTTCTCACTCGGACGATCATGATTACGGTAAAGGGTTGCATGATTATTTTTATTTAAAAAATCTGCTACCGATACATTGGCTGCCAACATACATTCTTCAATCAGCTTATGCGAATCCATCCGATCACGAGGTTTCAAAGCATTGACATTACCCTTATCATCAAATTCAAAATAAGGCTCACTACCTTCAAAATCAATCGCGCCGCGTTTTTTACGCGCGCGAGACAGTGCATGATAGACTGCATTTAACGAAGAGATACTTGCTTTAATATCTTCAGGAATCGGTGATTTATTATCTAACCAAGTTTGTACCTGATTGTAGGTTAAACGATAATGTGAATGAATAATCGCATTATCCACACCATAGTCGGTGATCTGACCTTCAGGAGAAACCTCCATATGACAAACCATGACTAAACGATCTACATTGGGGTTCAGCGAACAAAGCCCATTTGACAATTTTTCTGGCAACATCGGCACTACTCGTCGTGGGAAATAGATAGAAGTCCCGCGCCCAAATGCATCATCATCCAAATGTGAGCCATGCTTAACATAATGGGCTACATCAGCAATTGCAACCGATAAAGTAAAGCTGCCATCAGGATTGGTTTCACAATAAACCGCATCATCAAAATCACGGGCATCTTCGCCATCAATCGTTACAAATGCTAGTTTACGCAAATCTTCACGTCCAACCATTTCATTTTCGAACAGTTTCTCGGGAAGCTTGTCGACATATTTTTCAGTTTCTTCGCTAAACGCCAAAGGTACGTTAGCTTCAATCAAAACCCGATTTACAAAAACCGCATCATCACCAATTTTACCAATTGAATTAACTAATTTAACTTTAAAATAAGCATGTTCTGCAGTTGGGTATTGACTAACCACAGCATTATAGATTTCATCAGTTTCAACTGTTTGATGAATACCATCAATAATTACTGGATAATTCCCTAGCTTAACATTATCACTAACTAAATAGTATTTGTCTTTGTATTGTTCTACATGTCCAACGATATTTTTAATTTTATGCTGGATAACTTCACGTACAACACCTTGGATTTTACCAGTTTTGTCAATGCCATCATCCATCACGGCGACTTCATCACCATCAATAGCAAAATTATCAGAGCCAGGATGTATTATAATTAGTTCTTTAGTTTTTAGATCAAGCGCAACACCACCACGCCCTTCTTTATTGGCTTGATAACGGCATAAACGAGCGGATTTAGTTAGGCTAACTACATTATCTTCCGCAATTTTAAGTTCTTTTTGGCTTGCCATTTTCTTGAGCAATTTTTTAAAATCAGCTTCTTCAGCTTTAGCAACTGCCAAGTGATATTGTAATTCGTGCACCGATAAACGTTTGTGCTTGAGTAACAGCGCAATAATATCGACTGGCAATGGTAATTTTTTAGTCATAAATTAACTTTCTTTAGTGCTGTTTAAAGCATAACAACGCAAAGTATTGCGAAGTAACATGGCAATAGTCATCGGACCCACGCCACCTGGTACTGGAGTAATATACTTAACTTTGCTTAATGCCGCATCAAAATCAATATCACCGCATAATTTACCATCATCCAGACGATTAATTCCAACATCAATTGCAATTGTGCCTTCTTTAAGCCACTCACCCTTAACAAATCCTGGCTTACCAATTGCAGCAACCAAGATATCGGCAGTCGCAATTAGTTCAGCAACATTACGAGTTTTACTATTACACATCGTAACAGTTGCGCCACGATTCATTAGTTCCAGTGCCATTGGACGCCCAACAATATTTGAAGTCCCCAAGATAACCGCTTGTTTACCATGATAATTAATCTTCAAACTATCAAGCATATACATCACACCATGCGGTGTACATGGACTAATATTGGGATCTCGCAAAGCTAGCGAACCCATATTGTAGCGATGAAAACCATCGACATCTTTATTGGGTAAAATTGTATCGATCACAAGTTTACTATCCAAATGAGCAGGTAGTGGCAACTGAACCAAAAGACCGTCGACTGTATAATCATGGTTTAGCTGATTGATTAACGCTAAGAGCTCTTCTTGGGTAGTTTCTGCTGGCAAAACGTACTCGAGTGATTTAATTCCTACTTTAGCACAAGCATTCTTTTTATTTCTCACATAAACTTGTGATGCAGGATCGCTACCGACCAAAATCACTGCTAAAGCAGGTTGGCGTTGTTGATTAAGCCGAACCTCTTCTACTCGCTCACTAATATCATCTAAAATTTCCTGAGATAATACTTTACCACTAATTAATTTATTATTCAATTTTTCCATCTATTATTCCTTACCTAATTTTCCACGTAAACATTGCAAGTATACTTGCGGATCTGGTTGCATATTATTATGTTGTGACTGCCAAATCATTTCACCTAAACAATCTATTACCTGATGCTGAGCTTCATGCTCATTTCCATATTTAACACATAATTCTAAATATAATTCTTTCAATCCAAATGGTTGATTAATTGATAATTGCTCTAAAATTGACAAGTGCATACTAAGATGCAAAAAAGGATTAGTTTCCCCAGCCTCAGGCAGCCAACTATAGCCAAAATATTTATCACGATTATTTAAAACCTGATGATATTCAGGATGCTCTAAAATAACACTATACGCGATTTTTTCTAAATCTGTTAAAACGGCATGCCCAACTCCTTTTTCATAGGTAGTAAAAAAGAAATTGCGCACATCATTAACACTTGGATTAAACATATAAATTCCTGAATAACTCTCTTAAGAGCGCCATTATACCATCATTCAATCGCTGACAGATGCAGAGAGATGGCTGATAAAAATTACTTGCCATGAGCAATCATTTCTGCATTAAGATCATGATGATATTTATAACGAATATTATCTTCAACAAAACAATTTCCCGAATAACAATTTAGCCTTGCATAGTAATTAACCTGCTCACCACTTTCAGAAACACTGTTTATATTTTTCTTAAATATAACAATATAATCTGAAGCAAAACCTAACCTAATTGTATTAGCATATAAATAACAACCATTATCACCGCGCTCATAATAATCAGGATTATTAACTGTTAAGTTACTATCTTGAGGTTTCATACCGGGAATAGGTGCAGCAATCAATTTACAACTGGTGATTGGTAAGAACAATTTGGCATTGATTTCCAGATAATTGATCCGTTCTGAAGTACGGTACAAAACTTCAGAAAAAGGCTTCAATAACAACATCACAAAAACAACTGCAATCATAGCTCTAAATCCCGATTGCTTCAATGGATGACGATGATGCTTAAATGCTAAATAAAGATTCATTAGTAGAAAATATAACGCAAACCATACAGCCAAAATATGCAGCTGATCTCCAACTTTAACAGTACTTGGCGAGAGATTGTGAATAACACTATAAAAAGCCAGCAGCAACAAGAATAATTTAACAGGCAAAAATATTTGTGGAATAATAAATGGGAGCCGATATCCAATATAGTTAAATATGATTATAACGATAAAAGGATAGACTAAAAGGATCATTAGCGCCATAGCAATTTGCATCAAAACAAACGTTGCAAACGCGGTTATATTGGATTGTGGAATAAATGTATATGCGGCACTCATTGATTGAATACTAAGAGCTAGTAACATTATTACCGCTACAAAAGGCAATAAATTATCAAATCTAAATAAATGTCGCAAAATATTTTTTACAATAAATTTATTAAATTGGTGTAAATCAGCTTCAGACCACTCTTGAATATATTGCCTAATACCTAAGAAAATTTTATGGAACATGATCGCACATCTTTCAACCTAACACTGTTTTACGATTAAATAGAACTAAACACCCATAGCAGACTAAAGCAATTACAATCAAAAAAACTGCAGGTGGGAAAAAGTTATTATGCAACATCTGACCGGAAGCCTCCATTACCAGATACGTTAGTGAGGCAAAGGCTAAAAAACTGTTGCGGTAACAAGATATAATCGCTAATTGCCGCATCGTTGGCGTAAATAAATTAGACAGAATTAGCGGACAGGATAGTGCAAACAAATTATGAAACACCACTAAAATTAAAACACCAAGCAGTGGAATAAATTTAAAAAAGAACAAAATGTAGCTGATTATACTACCCATAATCAAACTAACAAGACCAAATTTAATTAGATTAGTATAATTAAATCGATTTAAATGCTTATTCACCCACCAGCACAGAACAATAGCAATTACACTGGAGCTCATAATAATGTTGCTGGTCGTATGCAAAGAAATACCCAAAGTTCCCTCTAAAAATTTAGGCATATAAATTACACTGATAATACAGAGGCTACTTCTTACGCCGACTAAACTTATCGCAATTAGTGTATCCTGATGAAAATGTTTAAACATCAATTTAAAGTTATTGGATGCCATATAGCGGTAAAGTTTATTGGTACCTTTATTCAATGATAATTCATAATTAAAGAAGCAAAAAAACAGAGCCACGCCAAGCCAGATTACGCCGAGGAAATAAATAAATACAAGCAAGGAATTTACTATGGAAAGACCTAAATAGTCAATAATTTTATAGCCAATTACACCAGCGAGTAAACTCAGTTCAAGACTACTGATAATGATCGAGCTAAATTCAAAACTTAGTTGCTGCATATTCAACACAGACTCATAAGTTTCATGGATAATTATACCAATACTAATTTGGTACACAAATCTAAACACAAACAAGGCTAGCAAAATTTCCTGAACCATGCTTTGACAAAAATAAGCTATTGTTATAGCCTGTAAACCAAGCATACACGCAATAGTAATACTGGCTAGCACCATGATAGTTGAGGATTTGAAGCTGCGATACAGACGGATAATGAGGCTTCCCACCAAGTATTTTGCTAAAAAATTAGAGAACCATAATACCCCAAATAAAACTAAAATACCTTTAATCTGTGAATGGCAATATAGCCTAGTTAACGCACTGGCATTATGTAAATAAACAATTATGTCAAAATATTCTAAAGAAAGTATAACTAGGGCTAAAATAACAGATTTTTTATGCGTTACACTCAATTGTGAAGTTTTGAATAATCGCCAAATATTGCTAAGTTTCATTTTTCTTACGCTTCAAATTTGGCAACATTCGCCGCAAAATATCATTTTTATCCAAATAATGATGCTTCAATGCGGCTAACGTATGTCCAGCAACTATTGCAGCTATCAGGATTGTTAAATATTTATGCAAGGATAGAAACTGCGCAGATATCGCCCACGGCTGTGGAGAGATTACTTGAAATAATTTGAAATTCAAAATATGAACATCATGCGAATAACTTTGAGTGAAGTAAATGCCGGAAATCGGAATTGCAAACATCAAAGCATACATCAAAATCACGCCAAAATTAGCTAATATTGCTTCGCTAAAAGGAAGTTCCGTAAGTTTTGGATAGCTATGAGAAAGTCGCCATAATAAACGCAGAAATGTCAAAATTAAAATGATCATACCAAACTGTTTATGAATTTCATATAAGTTTAGTGAAGTACTTAGAGTAAAAAAATATACCAAAATCAAACCGCTGGTTAAATTGAAAAAAATCATTATCGCAATTGACCAGTGTAAAAATTTGGCTACTGAATCATAATTATTATTGGTAAATTTGTTCATCGTTTAATTTTTCTCTTACTGCATAGCAAGAATAATATGCCATCTATCAGCTGATAATCCACAGAGTTATTTATTTAACATTAGTTTAACAAAAATTACAAGAGTACGCTGTAATTATTACACCCTCAATATAAAAGCACTCTTTAAAAGAGTGCTTCCATGCTATTATTTCAATCAGTTTATTCATCTGCTACCGGAATATTTAATACTGACCAAGTACTATCTGTAACTTCACCTGATTGCAATGCGTACATTAGCTTAACCAGCATCAAAGTCGCTTTAGAATTTATATCACTATTTGGAATATAATACCAGCGCCCCTCATACTCAATTTTATTTCTGCTATTCTTTGGTTCACTTTCACTGGACTGCATCTGAAATAATCCATCAGTCATCCGTGCAAGATTAATTTGCTGTTGCTGATTTAAACTACTGCGACTAGCTACACCAAATCCTTTTTCTGTTTCAGCTGGTGCAATCACGCCTTTAGAAAGATAGTTCAGGACAGAAAAGAATGAACGAGTTCTAAATTTAACTACATTACCTGAGGTATTAGTACTTGCAAAACGTGACAGAATGATTTGGCGATATGGTTTTTTCAAGTTGAGTCTTTGCGAAAGCTTCGCCGCAGTTGCATCATCATAACTAGCAATAACTAAAACTTGATTATTTTGATAATTTCCTATATAAATTCCAGCCTTGCCATCACGTCTTAACTGATCAAAAGTATCTGCAAAATCATTAAACCCATGATTATCATAAGCAAATTGTGTAGCATCTGATATTTCACTCAAATTCATCTGCCCACCAATTTGCTCTACCGTCAGTTTAAATACAGCGGACAAACTAAGATTACTTTGAGCTAGGTAATAAAATTTAGTAATATCAATAGGCGTTAACAGACCAGAAATATAACTTGTACCTTGTAATGGCGAATAGGTGATAGTTGGCGAAGTTGTAAACTCAATTGTTGGTCTCACATCCCAAAACGCACCTAAAGCAGGGAAATTACGACCACTGGTTGCATTTCCAACCTTAGTATCATTGTCCGTAGTAGTATATCTTAGAGTGGTTCTAGTCGTAATACTATCAACTCCAACAAAGAATGGGCTTTTATCATAGTGCAAGCGAACAATATTCATTAAGAACTGTTCATTATCGCTCTGGTTTAAGGCTTGATTATAGCTCTCACGCGTTTTTGGAACGTTAGCAAGACCAACTGTTGAACAGCCCGTTAACACAACTACAGCTCCACTTAGTACCAATAAAATTGATTTAAAATTTAACATTTTTTATTCTCTCACAAATAAACAGCAGATTAACGACCAACTGGAATAACTACCATTGGTAAATTCGCTTTTATATCACCCAATTGTAATGAGTAAATAACTTTTAACAGAATCAAAATTGATTTCGAAGTAGCATCATCATTGGCTATGTAGTACCATTTGCCCTTATAATCAATTTTAACCATTGCATTCGCAGGCTCGGAGTTACTAACTAACGCATAAAAATAACCTTTAGTTTGTTTCTGAGTCCTAGATGCATCTTCAGGAACATAATTAGCTAGATAATTTAAAATACCAAGCAATGATCTTGTTTGCATATAAATCATATTCTCAGGAGTTCCTGGAGTATTTACTGCATATTGAGAAAGAATAAATTGTGTATGACTATTCTTCAAATGGAGCATACTTGAAATTTGCTTCCCTGCATCTGGGGTTGTCTGCAATAAAATTGCTGGATGATCACGATAACTGGTCAAACTATGGGTTATGGCACCTTTTTGACCAAGTTGAGTTAAATAATTTACAAAATTGCTAAACTCAGGATTTTCTTCTGAACCACCAGCTACTACGTGACGACTGATTTCACTATTATCAAGAGAGCCTATCCGATTAATTGTAAGCTTTAAAACAGTTGGCAGATCCCACCCCGAACTTTGTAACATTCCGATACGATCAATACTTAACGGAGTCATCATACCTGAAACGTATTTAGTACCTTGTAGTGGGGTGTAGGTAATCGTCGGAGCTTCAGTAAATTCAACCGTTGGCGCTATATTCCAAAACGGCCCAGGCATTACAGCATCTCTGGTCGTAAACATTTGTCCTTCAACTTTAGTGCGCAATGTTGACTGGGTAGTCACACTATCAACACCAACAAAATATGGGCTATTACCATAATGCATACGAACGATATTCAGTAAAAACTGTTCGTTTTCACTGGTATCAATCGCTTTATTATAATTCTCACGAGTTTTTGGTACTTGCCCTAATCCAGTCGTAGAGCACGCACTCATGAGTGTCACTATAGAAACAGATAAAAAAATAACTTTAGAAAAGTTCATCGTCTAACTTCTTTCGCAAATTTCTACTCCGAGAATAATTATTGAATCTTCATTCGGAGGATTTAAATTATTATTAGCTTAACCTAACTTAGTTAATTGGAATTGTAATCAACGGCAAATTAGCCTGTACATCACCAGATTGTAATGAATAGATTAATTTTAACAAGACTAAGGTTGACTTAGATAACTCATCATCATCAGAAATATAATACCAATGCTTATCATATTCAACTTGTGCTACTGCATCTGAAGGCTCACTAGAACTTTCACGGACATGCAGCATATTTGAAGTATATTTACTCCAATCCAGACTTGAATCAACCAAAGTTGCATTGTAATTTTCAGATTCAGTACGATCAACTGCAGGAGTATCTACGTTATTAGATAAAAACGCCATAACATTAAAAAATGAACGTGTACTAATGCTGATAACATTCTCCGGCTGTGATTTGTCAACCATTAGTGTATTGGCAAAAATCAATTTTTGATATGGTTTAGAGAGTTTCAAACCTTGCGCCAAGGTTTTTGCACCATATTCCGTAGTTGCGTATAAAAATACTGCGGGATGACTTTCATAGCTTGTAAACTCGGTACTAACTTGATTAGTATCAACCAATTCATCTAAGGTATTAATGAAGTTATCAAAGTTACTGGTATTGGGAACTGATTTAGATGCTACGTAATGTGATGAACGACCATTGCTAAGATTACCAATACGTGTAGTCGTGAGCTTTAATACTTCTTTAATATTATAGCCAGACTGCAATAATAAATAGATTTTATCAAGCGTTAACGGCGCTAACATACCAGTTGCAAATTTACCACCTTGAACAGGAGAATATGTAACTGTTGGAGTTTGTGAAAATGCAATTTGTGGGCTAACGCTCCACTGCACCCCATTGATTGGTGCCCAAGCATTATTCACACCAAATGTGCCACGAACAGCAGCAGTTAAGGATGTTGCAGCAGTAATACTATCGACACCAACAAAATAAGGATTCTCACCATAATGCATCCGAACCACATTCATTAGAAATTGTTCATTTTCACTGCTATCCAATGCCTTATTATAGTTTTCACGGTTTTGCGGAACATCCCCCAAGCCTACGGTAGAGCAAGCGCTAAGCAGTGTTAAACATAAACCACCAGCAAGCAGTTTTCGACTTCTTAATCTTCTCATTTTTATAGAGTCCCCTATTAACATTACAAATTTTAAATTTACACAACATTACTTCAAGATAAATATGAAAATTCAGCAGATAAATCTGCATTGGAATCACTACCTACATAAATCATGTAGTCACGATTTTCCGGAATAGACTTCATTTCTGCATTATAATATGCTAGATCTGATTTATCTATTGTGAATTCAATTATTTTACTACAATTTGCTGGAATCATCACCCGTTTGAAACGTTTAAGTTCACGATTTGGTCGTACAACACTAAAGTTTTTACACTTAATATAAAGCTGGACAACCTCTTCACCTGAAACAGCACTAGTGTTACAAATCTCCACAGACACCGTTAGTTGTTGCAGCGCAGCAAAGGTTTTTTTATCAATTAATAATTCTTTGTACTCAAATTTGCTATAACTTAGACCATAACCAAATGGATAAAGCGGGTAGTTTGGTACATCAATATAGCATGAACGATACTCTGAATATTCGCCATTTGTAGATGGGCGACCAGTATTATATTGGTTATAGTAAACAGGTACTTGACCAACGGTATATGGGAAAGACATTGCTAATTTACCGCTTGGATTGCTATCACCAAAGAGTATGCTGGCTAAAGCATTACCGTTTTCATTACCTAGAAACCATGCTTGTAAAATTGCATCGCTGTTTTCAGCATACCAGCCAAGCTCAAGCGGGCGACCGCTAAAGACTATCGTCACTAGGGGCTTATTTAATGCTTTTAACGCTTGTGCCAGCTCATTTTGTACACCCGGAATATTGAGGTACGCACGAGATTTGGCTTCACCAGACATAGATTGATCTTCACCAAGCGCTAAAATAATTATATCCGCTGATTTAGCAATTGCAATAGCTTGTGCAAAATCTTCACGGTTATTGCCTAAGATATCACAACCTTTTGCATAAACAATATTTTCTCCACCAACTAGTGATTTCATACCAGATAAAAGCGAAATGCACTCCTCATTGCGGGCAAGAGAACCCCATGCACCAACAACCTGATTAGAGTCAGCCAAAGGTCCAATTAGTGCTATTTTTTGTTTGTTTTTAACTAATGGTAAGGTTTGGTTATTATTTTTAAGCATAACCACCGATTTTAATGCCGCTTCTTTAGCCAATGCTAAAGTCTCAGGTAACCGCATATATTGCTCCCGATCAGCATAAAGATGCTTATATGGATCATCAAACAAACCAATTTGATATTTAAATTGCAACATATGAATTACAGCTTCATCAATCAAAGATTCTTTAATTTCACCAGAGATAACTAATTCCTCCAGATGTTGTAAATACGTCATTGAAACCATTTCATGATCTAGACCAGCAACGATTGATTGTAGGGCAACCTCGCGTGCATCCCGAGCAGTTTTATGATCAATCATTTCATAACTGGAAGTATAATCTGAAATGACAAAACCATCATATTGCCACTCATTACGTAAAATATCACGTAATATAAATTTATTGGCTGTTGCCGGTATTCCATCATAAATATTAAATGATGTCATAAATGAAGCAACTCCGGCATCGGCGCAAGCTTTATAACCAGGTAGATAATGCTGACGCAATTCACGCTCCGACATATCCACGGTATTATATTCCCGACCACCCTCAGCAGCACCATAAGCAACAAAGTGTTTGCAACACGCCGCCACCGAATAAGCAGAACTATAATCACCTTGTTGGTAACCACGCACATAGGCAGCAGCTAATTGGCTATTAAGATAAGAATCTTCACCATTACTTTCCATCACTCGCCCCCAGCGTGGATCTCGAACTAAATCCACCATCGGAGAAAAAGTTAGATTCAGACCAGTATGCGCAACTTCATAAGCAATTTGACGACAGCTACGCTCAATTAAATCAGGATCAAACGAACACGCCATTGCCAGATTAATCGGAAAACCAGTCCGGCAGCCATGAATCATATCCGCAGCAAAAAAAAGTGGTATCCCTAAGCGTGATTGTTCAATAGCTAATTTTTGCAATTTAAAAATTGTTTCACTATCCGTGACGCTTAAAACTGAACCAACCTTGCCCTCACAGATTAATTTAGCCGAGGAGTTTTCTTCTCCATGTTCCCATTTCAATCCCTCGACATTTGCTTCAGGGGGAGCTAGTTGAAACATCTGCCCAATTTTTTCAGCTAAGGTCATTTTTTTCAGTAGTTCCTGCGCTAAGTGCAGGGTTTCTGCTTTGCTTCTCGAGATAGTTGGCTTATGCTCTAATTTCTCAAGCTGTTGTTTAATTGTCAATTCCATTTATATCAAACCTTCTTATAATAAAAATTATAACTACTCATCCATGAGCAACTATACTCATAGTATTTGAATCTTGGACGCGAAGGATTGATAAAAAAGACGACGCGGTGTAGTTAGAGCTACATAAGGAGTCTTTTTTGAAATCCGACAAAGTACAAGTTTCAAAGACGAAGAGTATATTATTCTTTTACGCCACCAATATTCATACTATTAAGGAAATATTTCTGCGTAAACATAAACAGGATTACCAGCGGAATAATCACTACAATTGCACCTGACATTGATAAGCCATAATTGCTGGCATGTTGCCCATCTAGTTGAGTTAGCGCTAGTGGCAAGGTATAGAATCGATCATCAGTAGCAATAATTAATGGCCACATAAAGCTATTCCACGAAGCAGTAAAAGCAAAAATACCTTGAGCAACTAACGCTGGACGCATCATCGGTAGAATAATGCTCCAAAAGATTCGTATTTCACCTGCACCATCAATCCGTGCTGCTTCGATATAGTCATTAGAAATAGTTAGCAAGAACTGCCGAAAGAAAAATATCATTCCAACACTTGCGATTGCGGGCAAAATAATACCCGTGTAGCTATTAATTAGACCAAGTGCTTTCATCAATAAAAAGGTCGGAATCTGCATCACTACTCCAGGCACCATCATCGTACCAAGTAAGACCATAAACAGTTTATCACGTCCTTTAAAATTAAATTTGGCAAAAGCATACGCTGCCAGCGAACAAACTACAATACTAAAGGCAACTGAAACCAGAGCAATAAAGACGCTATTATAAAATGGATGAATAAAATCAACTGCCTTAAATAGTTCAACATAATTTTCAAAAGTGAAATCATGTGGAATCCAAGTTGGCGGAAATTTTAACACCTCGCTGCTAGTTTTAAATGATGTACTTAGCATCCATAAAAACGGCAGACACATTATAAAAAGTGCCACAAATAACACACTGTGTAGGCTAAGCATTGTGCCACGCTTTTGCCATTTCCTTGACGAAATTTTTTTCATAATACCACCTGCCTTATGAACCAAGTTTGGTTAATTTAATTCGAATTAAACTAACAGCAAAAATTATAAAAAACAACACCATTGAGATTGCTGATGCATAGCCAAAATTAAAATACTTGAATGCCTCGTTATAAATCAGCATCACGATTGAAGTAGTTGAATTAACCGGTCCACCACCAGTTAGCATAAAGGGTTCTTCAAATAATTGCAGATAACCAATCAGCAACATGATACTAATATAAGTCGTAGTTGGTGCTAACAGTGGAACAGTTATCTTGATAAAGCGTTGCCATGCCGAAGCACCATCAATTTCTGCGGCTTCTTTAACCGAATCAGGAACACTGCTTAATGCTGCCATATACAAAATAGTATTAGGACCAATCCCTTTCCACACCACCAACATAATGATAGTAAAAATCGCCGTATGTTCATTGGTAAGCCACTGCGGACCATCTATACCAACTAAACTTAGCAAATAATTAATCAAACCATAATCACCATTCAAGAGCCACTTCCAGACTAAAGCCACCGCGATGGTATTGGAAATTGCTGGCAAATAAAAGCCAACTCGAAATAATGAGGAAAATTTAGTTAATTTGCTATTAATTAGTACTGCCAAACTCAACGATAGCACTACCGTCAGAGGCATGGCTATTACCAGTACGATTATTGTATTTAATAATGCTTTACGAAACAACTCGTCATGAAAGATAATTTGCGTATAGTTAGCAACTCCAACAAAACTAATCGTTTGCGGATCTATTAAAGCTTCAACACCAATCTTGTTAAAGCTCATATACACCGCAGCACCGATTGGAATCAATAAAAATATTGACAGCAAAATCAATGCTGGAGAGAGAAAAAATAACAGGCTTCGCAGATTTGTTTTCATTTCATCTCCCTACTTTAATCCAATATTTTGTTCAGTATCCAGATCAAATAAATGGCAATGTTCAAGCAAAAACTTAAATGCAACTTGATCCTGACTTTGTTGCAGAGTTTGACTACCAAGCTGTGCCGTACGTGCGACTAAGCTAACACCATTGAGATTAAAATGAATATAGGACTCATTCCCCATTTGCTCAACAATTTCTACTTCACCATGAACAATTGAATCAGTATTACTATCGCCAGCATTAACTAAACTAATATGTTCAGGTCTAATTCCAAACCAAATTGTTTTGCCAGCATAGTTAAGCAGATGTTGTGCTTTTGCTGCTGGTAGAGCTAATTCCAACTCATCTGAAAAACGTAGATTTACCCCATCACCACTTTTAATTACGCTAACTTGCATAAGATTCATGGCTGGAGAACCAATAAAACCAGCAACAAATTTGTTTTGCGGATAATTATAAACATTGAGCGGGGTATCAACCTGCATAATTTTGCCATAGTTCAAAATGCAAATCCGATCTCCCATTGTCATCGCCTCAACCTGATCGTGAGTCACATAAATCATAGTTGCCGTCTGCCCAGCAGCTTGCAGTTCTTTATGCAATTGGGTAATACGTATCCGCATTGAAACCCTGAGCTTAGCATCCAAATTAGACAGTGGTTCATCAAACAAAAAGACATCCGGCTTACGGACAATTGCGCGTCCGACAGCCACCCGTTGGCGTTGTCCACCCGACATTTCTTTAGGTTTTTTGTGGAGTAATTCGGTAATTTCTAGTTTTTCTGCAGCTTCACGAACCCGCTTATCAATTTCAGATTTGGGTAATTTAGCAACTTTAAGTCCAAATGCCATATTTTCGTAGACTGACATATGTGGGTAAAGCGCATAATTTTGGAAAACCATTGCAATACCACGGTCTTTAGGTGGCAAGTCATTTATCATGCGATTACCGATATAAATCTCACCGCCACTAATTTCTTCCAAGCCAGCAATCATACGCAAAGTAGTTGATTTCGCACAACCTGATGGGCCAACAAAAACCATAAATTCGCCATCTCTGATTTGCAGATCTATTCCGTGGACAGCTTTATAACCATTGGGATATTCTTTTGTGACTTGTTTTAATTCTACGGTTGCCATATTGATTTCCTTCTAACTATATAGTTTAATCTAATAAAAATGCCAATGTTTCAAACGGTTGTAATTCAAACACACCATCTAGTGGCAATAACTCTCGCTGAATATTGCTTGTTAACAAGCAATATTCCCTACTTTTAAAATCCAAAACATAACTCTGCTTTTGCGCTGAAAAATTTGAAATAACATACAGTTGTTGTTCTTGATAGCTTCTGAGATAAGCAAAAATGTACAAATTATCCTCATCTAATAGCTTGAAATCCCCATGTAAGATTATGGCTAATTCTTTACGAAGTTTAATCAGCTTCTGATAAAAATGCCAGATTGAATCAGGATTATTTAAATCGTTTGCAACATTAATCTGCTTATAATTTGGATTAACTACAATCCATGGTTTAACTGTAGAAAATCCAGCATAATCTCCATCTGTCCATTGCACAGGAGTACGCGCATTATCTCGTCCTTTGGCATTAATTGATTGCATTACCCGATCTTTACCCCACGCAGCATCATTAATGTACTCTTGGTAGAAATTAATCATTTCAATATCACGAAATTCATCAATGCTGGTAAACTGGTAATTAGTCATCCCAATTTCTTCACCTTGGTAAATATAAGGCGTTCCCTGCATAAAATGTAAGGTATTGGCCAACATTTTGGCACTTTGAATACGATATTCACCATCACAACCCCAACGAGAAACTGGGCGAGGTTGATCGTGATTAGCTAAAAACAATGAATTCCAACCTTTTTGGTAAAGACCGTTTTGCCACTTCTTAAAAACGCGTTTGAAATCTGGTAAATGTAATGGCTTTAAATGCCACTTAGATTTACCCGCGACTTCATCTTGTGCCATATGCTCAAACCCAAAGACCATGTCCAATTCATCATGATTACCCGAGTATAAAATAGCATCAGCAACACTCGCACCACCAGTTTCACCGACGCTAATAGTTTGCTCATAATTAGCCAAGGTATGTTTAAAAATTAGTTTTAGCAACTCATGGACACGTGGTGAGGTAAATTTGCTTTCTAGCGGAATTTTACCGATTAGCTCAATCACATCCATTCTGAACCCAGCAATACCCTTTGCTAGCCAGAAATTCATAATTTTATAAACTTCTTCCAGAATTTGTGGGTTTTCCCAATTCAAATCTGGTTGACGATTGCTAAAGGCGTGATAATAATATTGACCACTGGTGCTATCCAATGACCATGCCGAAGGCAAAAAGAACGAACGTTGTGTAGTCGGTGCGCCACCATCTACCGGATCATGCCAAATATAATAATCGCGATAAGAATTATCACGTCCTTTTCTGGCTTCGATAAACCAATGGTGCTCATCGCTGGTATGATTCACCACCAAATCCATAACAATGCTAATACTCCGAGCTTTGGCAGCAGCAATTAATTCATCCATATCAGCATTAGAACCAAATAATGGATCAATATTAAAATAATCGGCAATATCATAGCCCATATCATCCATTGGTGATTTATAAACTGGAGATAGCCAGATAACTTCAATCCCTAGCTGTTCTAAATACGGTAATTTGGAAATAATCCCCTGAATATCACCAATACCGTCTCCGTTGCTATCACAAAAAGAACGTGGCCAAATTTGATAAACGGTTTTATGTTTAAACCATTCAAAGTCTTTGTCTACTATCATTGTGCTTTATACCGATCCAAACTAAAGATAAATATCAATGATATTCACTTCATCTACTTTTAAATACTGCATCAATACAGCTTTATCAATAGTCACTCCACCACCTCGGTATGGATTATCAATCCGTCTGAATTCGGTTAACTCTTGACTATTAACAATTAGCTTTTTCGGTGCAAATTCACGTTTTTCAACATGATAAACAAATTTTAAATCATGGTCTTTATAACTATAATTAAACTCAAGCCCATCCATAGAATAACAAATAACGGGATCTAATTCAATTTGTTCATTGCGTAAACGAATCCCCAGACAATTACTGATAAATTGATTAATATAAATCCCGGGGCCACTAGAATAGATTCGCCATCCGCCACGTACCATTACACTGGCATCTTTTAATTTACCCCATTGCTCTTGTGCCTCATAGCGCGTCGCAAAATCTGCATCCGAGCTGCTAAAATAACAATTGCTCTGGCGTTTGGCAGCATTTTCTACTACATCATCAATCAATATTGGATTAATTTGAGCTAACGCCTGCCATACCTCATCCGCTTTACCTAGTTTAGCCATAGCTTCAATAAAACGAATATGCGCATGAACATACTGTAAACCAACTTCACGCCCAACATTGGAAGCCAACTCAGCACGTTTAAAAATCGAATTAACACCTCCAGCATAAGTCGCTGGTTGATTCATCAAACGCACACCATCACTATAGTATAAATTTTCTTTGATTAAATCATAGTGACGCAAAGCCTGTTCATAAGTAAACAACTCACTAATTATTCCTCGAGTCATAGGTAGTAAGCGGTATTGAATTCCAGTACGTTCATCTGTAGGATGAAGCAATGGCTCAGCCTGAGTACTTTCATCATCAAATAATATAAACCCAGCAACGACACCATCTTTAATAACGTAGTGATTATAATCACGATGAATTTGTTTTGCTAGAATACCAAATTCACAACCAAGCTTAAAATCCGCCCCGAGTTTAAGTAATTTTGCGCCCTTGACAAATACCTGATAAGTAAGCTGCACCGTCCAACCACTAACCATTGACTTACGGAGTTGCGAGTTTGCAGGTTGTAAGGTATCATCCCAATCACCATCGCCGTAACATGAAAGCGTTGTTCCGTTGATGAAGTTGTCTTTAATATTCTTTAATAATGATTCCAAATGTTTGCGCACTGAGTATTTTTCGTCAGTGAAATCGCTGCTGGCAAAATTAGTAAATGTTATTTCTTCATCTAAAATTGCATAGTCATTACTACACTCGATATAATCCAAAATAGCTTTTAGTGGCCAGACGATTACATCGCCATGACTTTCATGTTGCTGAAAACGATAAAATTCATCAAACATAAACCATTGCGGCCAACCACCAGTTTGCTGATATTGATGACTAAAGATAGTTAGTAAAATTTTGCGCGTAGTTTGATAATCTCCAGTTGCAAGGAAGAATTCCAATGGCCCCTGACAAACGTCACGAGTACCCCATGCTGCACCACTGTATTGCTCTAGACCATGCGGTACTAAATAATGAACCATTGCATTATGAGTATACCAAAACATTAGATCGTTAAACTTAGTTAACTCAAATTGTGATTTGTGTTGCAAGCTAAATTGTCGCGTCTTTTTAAACCATGCCTGTTCAAATTGAGCAACTGAGGTTTCAAATTGTACGGTCTCAATTGCTGGTTTATTTGCAAAATCTAATTCACCACCAAGAGTTAAACCAAAATGCGTAAGTAAATTCGTTTCATATACGATATAAGGTAACTCTTTTGCACAATCAACAGAGCTCAGTACTCTAGCATCAGATATCTTTGCAACATCTGAGGAATTGTGAGGAAGAATATAAAATGTTGCCTGTGGATTTTCTGTAACAATCAACTCACTGCGATCAGCTTGAATTAGCACCGATTTATTTTCACCATAACTAATCGAAGGATGCGAATCATCTTCATTAACTCCGGCAACAATATTATGTGTAATTAAAAACTGATGCGCAACTTTTGAGTCAATAGTCAAATTAAGTTGGTGCGATACTGCATCGGTCCAGGTTTTAACTTCAATCAATTCATCCGCAAATTTATAAATCCACCGTGCAAAATTCACACCTATCTCAAGCGCAGATGGAATACCCAATTGTGCAAAGCAACCATCTGAGTCACGCATAAAAATTCGCTGTCCAGAAAATTTAAAGACGTTAAGATGATTACGTGGTACTGATAATAATTTGTTAAACGAGGTATTACCTAGTGTTACTTGTGAGTTAAAAATCCCTGACATATAAACGGTAGAAGATAAACGATGAACCGCAAAATCACTATCTGTGCCAGAAAAAATTACATGCCCGTGTGGGCGTTCAACTTGAAGCTCTTTAGCCTTTAGAACAACATGACGACTTTTGCTGGATTCGGAGCTTCCAGAATAAAAAAACGATAACACCTTACCGTCTTGCTGTTCAACATGTCGTAGATCACTACCAAAAAACTGCGCTAAATCACTAGCATCTAAATCATTTACTTTTAACATTTGAGTAGTGTTTAAGATACTAGATGCGGCTGCAAAATTCTGACTTGGTAGAAATTTAGCCACAGACTGAGCAAATTCGCTTGCTTTGGCATAATATTGTAAATCATCCGAGCAGCTAATCTCAGCATGATCGGGCATAAAATAGGCAAAAAAAGTACTTTCTGCTTGCTCTGCTGCAGCTAAAGTAATTTTTTCTTGTTGTAGTCCAGTCAAAGCAAATTCATATTGTAAACAACTTGATGGCAAATTGTGCTGTACTAATGCTTGAGGTGCATTATTTTCACGATAATGGAGTCCATAGAATTGAAAACCATCAGTTGAATAGTTGGCTACCTTATTTAAGCCACCTTGCAATAGCCATGGAAAGCTAGCTGCACCATCGATAGTTTGAGCAACATTTTGCCTTGATGCAACTGCATAGCCAAGAGTAGGATGAGATAGAATTGCATGATCAATATATTGACAAGTATAAGCTTCATTGGTACGCACCGCGCCAACATCTGCAATCCCAATATCTTGAGCATAAATTAAATCATAGCTAATTTCTCTTAAACAATGATTAATTATTTTAACTTGCCAAAGCCAAAGATTCATATCTTTAGCCAAGCTACAACTAACAACATAATCCAAGCCTAGGGTATTACCATGCCAACTTACTTGCCCACTATTGGCATTAAACTTAGAACTCGATAAAACACCTATTAATGGCGCTGAACTTATACCTGTTTCATCATACACTCGTAAATAAATATTAGCAACACTGGCATCAACAAAATTTCCTTCGAGTAAATTAACCAAAAGGTTTTTGTAGCTAATTGCAGCCAGATTACCATTAGCTAAAAATCTCAAACTTAATCCGAGATTATTATTTAATTCTACTTTATATGCTGCATCAAGGCTATTAAAATTTTTCACTTATGACTCTCATTAAAAAATGCCGCACAGAATCGTGCAGCATATAGAACTAAAATAACATTATTTTTGCATGATTTGAGTAACTTGCTTATCTAATTCAGCAATACCTGCATCAATAGTTACTTTACCATAAATAATTTGTTCCACAGTATCGCCAAATACTTTGTATAAACGCGGACCTTGTGGAATATTATATGGAATATTTACATTATTTAACTGTCGTTTGAATACTGCAACCGTTGGATTTGACTCAATACCAGTCCATGCATTTTGTACCGTTGGTAAATTGCTGGTTAGATCATAAAATTGCTTCTGTGCTGGCGCTGAAGCTAGATATTCCATCAGTTTATAAGCGTCAGCTTTATTTTTAGAGTTTTTGAACATTACAAAATTAGCGCCACCAAGGAATGAAGTATTAGTTTTCTCAGTCGGCATAACCGCAACACCCCATTTATCAGCAAAATCCTTACCACCTGCTTTATTTACCAGTGAGATCATCCATGGCCCACCCACAAACATGCCTAATTTACCATTAACAAATAGAGGAGCAACATCGCCACCTAAATCCATCGGAGCCAGACCATTTTTAAAATAGCTCGTATAATAGCTAACCGCTTGCTTGAATGCAGGAGTTGCCACCATAGATTTACCATTATCATCAACAATATTAGTCTGATTTTGCCATAAAGTCACCAGCATCTCAGTAGGCGTGTTGGTATCATTCTTTATTAAGGTAATCGGTGCTTTTACCCCGTTTTTCTTTTCAGCCTCGGCTAATTTAAACATTTCATCCCAAGTTTTAGGGAACTCTTTAAAGCCGGCTTGATTCATCAAATCTTTACGATAAAACATAATTCGCGTATCGGCATACCATGGAAATCCATATGTTTTACCATCAAATTGAGTCGTTAGTAAAGTACTTGGAATAAAATCGCTGAGTTTGACGCTGCTGTCTTTAGCCAAATATGGTGTAAGATCTTCAAAAGCATTAAGTTTGACAAATTCAGCCATAAATGACGTTCCCATCATTGAAACGTCAGGTGTGCTATCACCTGAAAGCGCGGTTAAAAGTTTTTGATGCACCATCCCCCATGGAATTGATTGGACTTTAACATGAATAGTTGGATTTTGCTGTTCAAATCCTGCTACCAAGGTGTCAAGACTTTTAGCTTCTTCTCCCATCGCCCAGACATTAAGTGTCGTTTCTTGCGTACTAGCTGCAGAAGCAGTTGACGCAGGTTCAGAATTTTTAGACTTATCGCCACAAGCGATTAAGGTGCAGGCAATAATTCCTGGCAATAATAATTTAGTAAGCTTTTTCATGGTTACCCCTTTATAAAAATAAGTTAATCTTAGTTGAATGGTACTGGCTGGTAATGTTGATATAAACCCTGTACCATTTCCCATTTCCCAACACTTTTAATATAATCACCCACATAATTAGCAATTGTATTGCCAGTTAATCCAAGCACCAGCATTCCTTGATCCAACGAGATTAATTCCGTACCTGTTTCACAATTTTGCCCAATTGCATCATATAATCCATATGGAGTTAAGGTATTACTACACTGATATAATTTATTAAAATATTGTATGCTTAAAGTTGGATTCTCTAATGCTACTAATGCAGTTGCATGAGGTGTACCATCAATAAATGCAGGCAATTGACACCATCCTCGTACATAACACTCATTTAAACTTGGTACACCAAAGTCTCCATGATAGGTATCATTAGTCGCACTGGATGCAGAAAGAAAAGCTATAATGTTATTTGACTCTATATATTGCTGCTGAACAGTAACGTAATTGTTAAATAATTGACTATAATTTGGAATTAGCTGGTCTTCACGCATCAAAATTCGTGGAAGCAATAACTGGAACATCGTACCATCCCAAGTTAACTCAGCATTAACTGATTCACCGTTATTAAGTGTAATATTGTTGGAATAAATTGGCATTTGGGTAAATGCGCCAGACTCAGCGGTATAACCTTGAATCAACATCCATAACGGCGATAAACGGCTTTCATTTGCCATGCGATCAATATAATAGCCAAGCGGCTTATCGGTGGCAGTGTCCCATCCTGCAGCCACACATTGCTGACAATCAGGATTAGGAAGCAGCGATTTGGTATACGTACCAATTGTAGTCCAACCATCTTTTTGATTATTGACGATGATTGATGCCTGCTTGGCGATTTTGCTACGCAATGAATCATTACTATACTGATAAGCGCCAATCAAAGCCGCTAGTGAAAAATCAAGATTGCTATTATCGACATCAGGAATAGTTGAAGTTGCAGGAACAATATTGCCACTACTCTCTATATTATACGGCCAGTAAAATAAACCTTTCCAGCTCTTACCTGGTGTATTTTGTAAATCAATTAACTCTTGCGTAATTATCAGCATTTGTGAAATGGCTTGGTCTCTATTGATGTAAGGACTATTAATTTTCCCCTCCGCGATCAACAGCAAGATATTCAAATACAAACCAGTTTCAGTTGTATTAAATTGACCATTGGTCGAAGTAATCTGATGAGAGCTTTTATCCACATAAATAGTATCATATGGCATAAAAGTTTTAGCATCAACACCAGCACCAGCCTGAAAAAAGGTTAAATTATCCTGCAGCACTCGATCAAGAGTTAATGAGTTAGTTGAAGAGTTAGATGTTCCACTAGCACATGCACCTAAAATAAAACCAGCAGATAAAATTGAAATCAGAGTTCTTTTTTTCATTAATTAGTCCGTAAATATTTAATTTGAAGATAACTAAACATGCAACTCAATGAAAGGCAAGTCAGATAATTTTTATCACAGATAAAGCAAAAAGTAAGATTTTAATTCTAAACTTGGAAAGAGGTGCACATTACAACAGAGAATTCATTTTATCACTTGAAAGTTGAGCAATAAGTTATTTTTGAATAAAAAGAAGAAGAGTTATAGTAGTTTATATGGTGCAGCGCAATATAATCATGAAAAACACTAACCACATCAATAAAAACCACTTATTTAAAAATGTTAATTTTTACAACATAATTTAACAAAAAACCAGCTAATTGCTAGCTGGTTTAATTTTATTTTACACTTAAACTAATCGAGATACTAGTAGGCAATTTATAACTAAGCCTACACATAGTAGGTGAGGAGTAAATCAACGACCTAGGATAATGAATCAGTTTAAGTGTACATCTTGTAAAAAGGTCTGATAGCCATCACCATCATAATAAGCATAAAGCGTCTGAGCAATAGCCGTTGTTCCAGTACAAACATTACCATCTTTATCAATCGCGATAAGTCCGACATAATCACCATCGGCATCACTCTCAACGATTGAACGCTGAACGGCATCAGTTAAAGTCATACCATCTTTTACCCGTGTGTGAACTTTAGTGGCAACAGCTTTATTGACAATTTCTTCACCTATTCCAGTACAAGAAATCCCCATTACGTTTGAGGCAAAATTACCTGCAACAGTTGGGCTATCACCAACTCGGCCCGGTACTTCAAATCCTGCGCCACCAGTAGAAGTAATGGCACAAATTACACCATTATCATCTAACACAACCACACCAATTGTCCCAGTCAAGCCTTTTTTAAGTTCAAGGTACTCATTCCAACGTTTTTCAGTCATTGGATTATATGGCATCATTTGTAACTTTTGGTAGGCATGATTAGTTGCATGTTCACCACCGATGATACTATGATGTTGTTGTTGTAAAGCATGAGCAACAGCGGATGGATAACGAACATTTTGAATGTTAATTACCCCTGAGAATTTATTTTTAATACTATCCATATAAGATGCAGACATTCTAATTTGACCATCTTGTTGGACGCGTGAACCCGTCCCAGCATTAAAAATCGGATTATCTTCTAAGAGCTTAGCTGCAAATAAAGCTGTTTCAACTGCATCATTTGTAGTTTCCAAAACTTGATGGGCTTGTTGAATAATTGGTAGCAAATTTTCATGATAGGCTTCAAAAGGCGTGGTACTATCTTCACGCGCACCGCAGCCACCGTGAATGATGATGCGCTTCACTCCAGCACCTCTTTAATCAGCTGAATGACTTCATGAGTTTTGGTATTATAACGATCACCACTTAGCAAAGTATGAATCTTAACTCCAACCAAACTAATCGCCTCACCCGGTGAAGTACTTGCCACTGATGAAAATTCTACTTTCGACATATCAACCACGGTCAATGCACCGCTACCAATAGCCTCAATATTACCTTCAGCATCAATGATTGCAGCAGTATCTTCATCAACCCCAACACCTGTTTTATACGGGTTGTATGAAAGTGCCGTTAATAAGCGCCCTAAACGATTACGTTGTGAAAAATGTTGATCAATCATTATTTTATTCGTCAAACCAAGACCTGGTGCAATCATGACGCCACCCACTCGAGGAATAAGCCCTGAATCACCTGAAACAATCATATGTTCAGGGATAAATGCAGCTCCCGCTGAAGTTCCTGCGACAGGAACCCCCTCAGCATTACGCTTACGAATCATCTTAGCAATTACTGTACCACCAAGTACTGTAGATAAAAGCAACTGATTTCCACCGGTCATAAAAATACCAGTTGACTCAGTTAACTGTTTTACAAAAATTTCATTATTAGCATCTAAGCGACTTGAAATATTGTTGTTATATATCTTTTTCACACCCAAACGCTGAAAAATTTCAACGTAACGATCGCCAGTATCCTCTAAATTAGAAGCAGTAGGGATAACTGATATAATTGCATCTTTACCGCCGCTTAACTGAACAAATCTCTCTAAAACTCTAGGATTAACTTCTTTTTCTTCTCGTCCACCAATAGGGATAATAAAACCACGCGCTGACTTATGCTCCATACTCATTAATAAATTCCTCTAGTTATTAGACTTCTTGAATAACAAATTATTTTGTTCTTAGGCTAGGAGTAAATTCTTTGAGGAACGGAATGTATACGAAGTACATCAGCACCAAAAAAGTATTTACGACGTATAAGGACTAAAGAAGCAAGTTATGCAAAAAGTCTACTGATCCAATCATCAATTTTTTCTACCTAGGCAACTATCAAAACTAATTTCGTGCTACCCAATTCAATATTTTGTATTAAAGCGCTATTTTATCAAAAATAGCGCTTTAATGTAGTATTATCAGGCACTCGCTTCGTTATTATATTTTTTTATTGCATTAATAACTTCTGCGGCTTGATCTTGACATAGCATTATATAAAGATGATTGGCTTCCATATTAGCTAAAACTAATTCCAATGCTTCTATTTCCTGATCGACGGTAGCAACAATATTTTTAGTATCAAAGCCACGCTTTAACAGTCGCTCTTGTAAGAATTCCGCCAACTCACCAATCTCTGCACCACGAAGATGACTAGTAAACATTTTAACAATCACATAGTCGATTTTGTGCTGAACCACACTCTTCGCAATATTGTCCACCATAAATTTACGATCGCCTGATAATCCTAACAACACTGTAATTTTAGTGTCAGAATTACCAATACTTCGCGCAAATTTAAGCATATTATCAACTGATGCCAAGTTGTGCCCATAATCAACAAAAATCTTACTATCCTTAAACCCTTTAACATCAAACATATTAAAGCGTCCATGGTTATGTTCATCGTTTCTAAACGCTAACAGACCCGCAGTAATTTCTTCATAACTACGCCCAAGTTCTATACTTAAACAAATCGCTGCCAATACATTTTCGATATTATGTTTAGCAATACCATTATAAGTAAGATCTACATCATTTACCGCAGCGATGACATGTTTCTCACCGTGACGATAAACAACAAAATTATTATTTTCAACAAAACAAGCATAATCATTTGGTGCTTTAATAAACTTAATGACCTCATCCGCGGCTAATTTTTGACTGAAAAATGCCCGCTCACGAGGTAATACATCAATAAATGAATGTGAAATTTCATCATCTAGATTTACCACATTATGTCCACCAGGTCGCACTGCATTTTGCACTGTGAATTTAGCACGAGCCAGATCCATAACATCGTCGATACCATTAACGCCAAGATGATCTTCGGAAACATTCATAACTACCGCACCACCAACGTTAGAGGTTGCCAAACCGCGTTTAACAATACCACCACGTGCAACTTCAAGAACAGCAACATCAACATCAGGGTTAGTCATTACACGGCGATTTCCATTAGGTCCTGATAAATCTCCCTCAGAAACAACTTCACCGTTGATCATCACCCAATCAGTTGAACAGTATCCTACACACTTTCCAGCATGCTGTGAAATAAAGCTAGTTAGACGTACAGTCGTAGTTTTACCATTAGTTCCAGTCACCATAACACTTGGAATTTCATAAATTTTATCCCAAGGAACATCATCATAGCCAATCTCATCAATATTGGCAATATAAGCACCCTTGCCGCTACCAATACTAATAATATTTTGATCAAGATAAACATTGAGCGAACGAGTTTTAGCTTCATTATAGATATTTCTAAGAGTCATGTAACGCTCTTTAGAAATAATATACTCAAGATACTCTAGTTCTTCTGCAAAATCTAACTCTTCAGTTTTATTATACTTGGCTGCTGCAATATCAAAAGCAACACCTAAAATTTTACAACCAGCGTAAGTTAAATCAAATTCGGTTGGAATTGACATAATAATTCCACGACTGTATACACGCTTATAGACTGGCACGTCATCCCAGCCAAGCTCATCCAATATTTTGCGAAGTACTGCTTCATAATCATTAGCAAACTCTTGTTTATGCTCATCACGAGTAACTATTTCAGAAATAGCTCCCACACCTGAGAAAAACATATTAGTTCCAGCTAAGATGCGAATTGCAAGTGCGTCTCTTTGAAACATGGTTTTTTCCTTTTACTCAAAACCAATTGAGATGATACTAAATTTTGAAACTGGCGGCATATCAATCTAACAATTGATATGCCGCATAGAAATGAATTGGATAAAGACAAATTAGTCGTTATTTTCTTCTTCAACTTCAATAATTACACCACGTTTATCAGTACGAATCGTAGCGTTGCTAATTGCGTCAGAAATCAAATCAACTTCAACACGATCCAACAGATGGTCTTCAGCACGAGTATCTACTTCTTTCATACGCGTATTTCCATCAGATTTGAATGAGGTGATTTGTTTCCAGCAGCGACTAACTTTATCCGCCAACACAACAATAAAGTCACCCTCATGAGCGTTGCTCAGCGCTTGATTAATTGCGTCTTGCTCGTCAAGTACTACTTCTACATTAGCAGGATTAGCACCATGTTTAATCAAGAGCTCACGGATTAATTCAGGAACTTCACCATCTTTACGTCCGCGACGGTTGTCATCTTGTTTACAAATAAAATGTGTAAAGTGAGATGGTAATAGTTTAACACTCTCTTCAATCAATGCGTTAGTGCGATCACCAGGGAATGTAACCACTGCTAATTTTTTACCTGACACACTCATTTGATCAACAAATTTACCAATCATATTAATCGCAGCTGGATTATGACCATAATCTAGCAATACTTTGAATGGATGCTCATCATAGAAATTCATCCGTCCTGGCGTTTGATGATAACTATTAACAAAGGTGCGTAAACCATTACGTAAGTCATCAAGATTCATACCCATACTATAAGCAATAGCTACTGCAAACATCGCATTTTGGACATTATGAATTGCTTTACCTTCCATTGTTGCAGGAATTAAATGCGTCCATAATACTGGAACATGCACACCATTGTCAAAAATAGTAATCATGTCACCATTAACACCTTTTTCGATAACAACCGCTTTACCACCCAAACGAATATGTTCACGCACTAAATTGTGCTGTGGATTCATTGTTACGTAGAAAATATTTTCAGCTTCAGTAGTTGCTGCCATTTTCAAGCACTCAATATCATCAGCATTCAATACCGCAGTATCACGTGCAGCATCAGTAATAATACGTTTAACTTTAGCTAAATCTGCTAACCCATTACCTTCGCTGATATCAATGTGATCAGCAGTAACATTCAAACATGCACCAACATTACAGAATTCATAGCCTAAACCGCTACGTAATAATCCACCCCGTGCGGTTTCTAATACTGCGATCTCTGTATTAGGATCTTGTAATACCATATGCGCTGAAACTGGACCAGTAGTATCACCCTTAACAGTTAATTTACCATTTATGTAAATACCATCTGTAGTAGTTAAACCTACCACTTTACCTGCTTGTTTCCATAAATGAGCTACCATCCGTGAAGTAGTTGTTTTACCGTTTGTACCAGTGATTGCAACCGTAGGGATACGCGCTTTTTCTGGTTCAGGGAATAACATATTAATTACCGCACCAGCAACATCACGTGGTTTACCTTCAGTTGGATGAGTGTGCATACGGAAACCAGGTGCCGCATTTACTTCACAGATTCCACCACCGATATCGTGATATGACTGACTGATATCTTTAATCAAGAAATCAACACCACCGACATCTAGACCAATCGCTTTAATCGCACGCTCAGCCATTTCTTTATTATCTGGATGAACTTGATCAGTTAAATCAATCGCAGTTCCACCAGTTGACAAATTAGCGGTATCACGTAAATAACATACTTCGCCATCTTTTAGGATTGTCTCAGCCGTATAACCTTTTTTCTCAAGAATTTGGTTGGCTGCATAATCTAATTCTAAACGAGTTAGTACTTTCTCATGCCCAACACCACGACGTGGATCTTGGTTTACAATTTCAACCAGTTCAGCAACAGTTTTTTTACCATCACCAATTACATGACCCGGTACACGTTTTGCGACAGCGATTAACTTACCGTTAACCACTAGCATACGATGATCTTCCCCTTCCAGGAATGACTCAACAATTACGCTCCGCGAAACTTCTTTCGCAACATGGAATGCTTCAATAACTGCTTCTTCGGTAGTTAGGTTAATTGAAATCCCGCGCCCGTGATTACCATCCAATGGCTTAACTACTACAGGTCCACCAATCGAATGAAAGGCTTTGGCAGCCTCACGCTCTGAACCAATAATTCTTTGTTGCGGAACAGGTAAGCCAAGACTATCTAGTAAATTAGCTGTAGCGCTTTTATTGCTCGCTAATTCAACAGAAATAAATCGAGTTTCGCTAGTAATAGTTGCTTGAATTCGTTTTTGATATTTACCGTAACCAAGTTGAATTAAAGACGCTTCGTTTAAGCGTAGATATGGAATATTTCGTTCAATTGCGGCATCAACAATTGATTGCGTACTTGGACCAAAGTTCATTTTTTGCGCAAAGCGAATAAAGCGAACTTTTTCATACGCAAAGTCAAAATCTTCAGGAACTTTATGCTCAATCTGAGATTTAACTTCATCAGGCATAATTGAAACTAACAAATCACGGGCTAACTCGCTAGCACGCAAACCAACGTCACGCTGTTTATATTCAAAAACTAAATTATACTGCCCTTCTTTGCCATTGCCACGAGTGCGACCAAAACTAACCGGAACACCTGCTAACATTTGAATTTCTAAAGTCACGTGCTCCCAAATGTGTCCAATCCATGTACCTTCATCTTCTTTTAGACGACGAACAAAGCCACCCTCTTCACCGTGCGAGCAATGATGCTCGTGCAACGATGGAATCGCAGCCAGAAGCTTTTCAATAAAATTTTGCCCCAAACGCACTGAAGGCCACTGCTCTAACACCCCAACATCGATGACATGACGAATTACTGGAAAACCAGCATATATATTAGGACCAACATAAACATTCGTAGCTAAAATCTTCATTTGCTTCTCACTTATACAAAAAAATTAAAACCAGCTACTATTTTATAATAAATTACTGATTAACTGAGTAGATTTTTATATAAATATTCTCTTCTGCATTAAACAAATAAATATCACTTTGTTAGTTACAAGCAATAAGCATTCTACTACAGCAACTTACTCCACAACAAGATTTAAGATAATGAATCAATTTACTACACTAAAATAGCATAAAATATCTACAAAAGAGCAAAATATTCGTTATGTTTTATAAAAGCGGTAAATTGAGTCGTATACAACTCTAGAAAAACAAGATAAAAAACCAAAGCGCAAGTCGAGATACTTTAAATTTTTTAGAAAACTTTCAGGCAGGATAAATATATTGGATTGAGTTAATTTAGAAAATAAAAATGGCACTGAACTTAACTCAGTGCCATTTCTGTAATTAGCATAACGCTTATCGACTTACCAGCCGCGACGATCACCACCACCATTATTGTTAGAGCGGAAAGATCTTTCACCAGCAGGTTTAGGTTCTTTAACTTTAACAATGATTTGACGGTTTTTATGAGTAGTGTCATTTAAATTTTTGATACAGTTAGCCGCATCTTCTGCAGTAGCCATATCCACAAAACCGAAGCCTTTGCTACGACCTGTAAATTTATCAGTAATTACTTTTGCTGATTCAACTTCTCCATGAGCGCTGAAAATTTCGCCTAATTCTTCACTAGTAATAGACCACTCTAGACCAGCAACAAATAATGATTTTTGCATTTAATTTGCCTTAAAAAAATAATAAAAAATGATGAAAAACTTTAGACTGGAATATTAGTGGACTATATGAAATTAGACAACACAATAATTTGAAGAAAAAAGATTTTACATAACTAAGCGGTACTATAACATACTTTGCCAATAGCAACCAAAATATTTTAAAATTTCGATGCTGCAGCGCAAAAAAACCCGAACAATAAATGTTCGGGTTTTGTATATTTCGATAAACGAATTAACGCTTAGAGAACTGTTTACGGCGACGTGCTTTACGTAGACCGCATTTTTTACGCTCAACTTCACGAGCATCACGAGTAACAAACCCTGCTTGTGATAATGCTGATTTTAATTCTGGATTAAAATCGATTAAAGCACGAGTAATACCATGACGAATCGCTCCAGCCTGACCTGATTCACCACCACCGTGTACATTGATACGAATATCAAACGTAGCTAGATGATCAACTAACTCTAAAGGCTGACGTACTACCATACAACTAGTAGGGCGAGCAAAGTATTTATCATATTCTTTGTCGTTTACAGTAATTTTGCCTGAACCTTTAATGATAAAAACACGGGCTACTGAACTTTTACGACGACCTGTACCATAATTGTAATTTCCAACCATTTTGCAAAGCCCCTATTAAATCTCTAATTGTTTAGGTTGTTGAGCAGTATGAGGGTGAGCTTCACCAGCATACACTTTTAATTTTTTAATCATTGCATAACCTAAAGGTCCTTTAGGAAGCATACCTTTAACGGCATTGATCAAAATTTTCTCAGGAGCTTTTTCCAACATTTGGTTGAAAGTACGAGAATAGATACCACCAGGATAACCTGTGTGACGGTAATAAATCTTTTGCAAAGTTTTTTTACCAGTAACAACTAATTTATCTGCATTGGTAACTACAACGAAATCACCAGTATCCACATGTGGGGTGTAGATAGCTTTATGTTTTCCGCGAAGTACGTGTGCGATCTTAGCTGCTAAGCGACCCAGAACTTTATCCTGAGCGTCTACAACAAACCACTCATGATTTACTTCATGAGCTTTTGCTGAAAAAGTTTTCATATATATTTCCTAAATTTTAATAATTACAAATACCTGGCAAATTTTACCAGAGCCAATTAAGACATAAAATATTTGTAACGGACGGTAAGTGGTAGGCACGGATTATATCATAAGCAGCTTAAAATATGCAACAACTAAAATATGGATTAAGTAATTGACATAATTATTATCTACCCTACATATTTACCCCTATACCTATCTATATTATTTCATACCACTTAATATGTCTAACCATCTGTTTACATAGATTAAAGTGTGGTTGTTGGTTTGATTTTGTTGTTCCATAATATGTTATGCAAATGGCAATATGTGTTGCTTGGAGGCAAGGGATATTATCAGTTTGCGTAACTTCAAATTCTAACTTACAAGGGAACTAAAGCAAAATGAGAAATCATAAATTAAAAGTATTGAGTATGGCATTACTACTGCTAAGCGGATGTAGCAATACAGGCAATGGTGGTGGTGATACTGGAACTGTATCAACGGCTGATGAAGCAGTGACTTTAGAAAATCCAGTTCGTTTGGATCAGCTTGGAGTATTACCAGCAAGTAATAGCTCAGCTGCATCTTATTTATTACAGTTAACTAACTATAGCAAAGACAAATATACTCTAGACTCAGTACGGGTTATTGATTTAGATACGGCTAAAGATAGTGAATTAGTAAGTGTAGCCTCTCAGGCATGTAGCACAGTATCTGCTAATGGCAGCTGCTCGATTCAACTAACTCCACATACCTCACAAAGTGCTGATGTTAAGCTGGAAGTAAATCTAAAAGATAAACTTGGTGTAAACACAAAATTAGTGCAACTAATTCGGATTAGTGGTGAACTTAATGCAAATAATGGCGGAATCGTGATGCTTAATGATGTTGACCGGATTATGACTGAAGATGGTAACTATAGCTTATCGATCCCAGTAGTCTTGGGTGAAAGTTATGATGATATTAAAGCCAGCAATGGAAGTTTAATCTGTAACACAAAGGGCTATCAAAAAGGCAGCAGCTGTACTTATCAAGTAAGGGGTAAAGTATTATCTGGTACTAAGGCATTATCTAGCAGTAGAGCTGCATTATCTGACACTAATGAGGTAATAGTAGTATCTACTCGCTTGGAAGGGATAAAAGCTGGCAAAATAGCAACCGTACAGGAAGCAAACACTAAGGTAGAAGTGGCTAAAGGTGCTCACCTATTATTAAGTCATGGTACAAAAATTAATGCTCCTAATACTAGCGCTGAAATAACGGTATTTAATAACGGGAATATCGCCGCAAAAGGTATAGCAGCAAGTGTTGAAGCTACATCTGGTCTAAAAATAGAAGCTAATACGTGTACAGATCTTGAAGCCAATAATACTTGTAAAGTTAAAGTTAATCTAAACAGCACAACCAATGGACAAGGTTCAGTGAAAGTAGCTTATAAAGATAAAGACAAAGATAATACCGCGCAAACCAATGTTCGCTATACAGTAGTCAATGCAAGCGCTGGTGTGAAGTTAACTGTGAAAAACTCTAACTTAGCTAATGCGATAATTGGTGGTAAAACCCGTGAGGCGCTTATCGAGGTTACAAACAATGGTAATCGGAGATTAGAAGGAGTCAGCTACTATCTTGCACCAGCAGGAAATAGTGGACTGACAGTCGAAAAAAGAGCTGAAAACGGCTGTGATTTAACTGGTGGAAAATTGGAAGTACAGCAGACTTGTTATTTAAGCGTTAAATATAAGCCATTAACAGCTTTTGAAGGTAGTAAATCAATTAATCTAGTGATTAATAGTAAATATATAGACCAAAATGAGCAATCTCATTCGTTGATAAGTGCTGTTGGCTTAGATTATTCTGCAATAAAAGTTGGCTCAGGTAATTTAGTGTGGAGCACAAATAGCGGTAATGGTGATCTTGCTATTGTAAATGATGGTAACGCTACTGGATCGACAATCTGGGAATTAAGAAATACTCTTGCTAAAGACGAAAATTTATCAGCTAAAAACGTAAATGTAACCCTAGATCCAGCTACAATTGACGGGCTAAGTGTTGCCGCCACAGATGAAAAAGCATGCCCAGCTAATGCGACCATTGCTGGAGGTGGCGCTTGCCAATACAAAGTAAGCTACGGTCCAACCAGCGTTGTGCAAAAAGAAACTGTTGTTGACTTAAATGCTGCTTATAATTTCTATGATGGAACTCCTGAAGCAAGTGTTGCTACTTTTAAGGTAGTCTCTTCTGCTACACTACAACCAAAAATTGATGTAAAGATTGAGGTGTATCCTACTGATGGAACAACTCTTTCTGGTGATGGTTCATCACAACTACCATGGAGCTTCAATGCTTATCATGACAAGACTATTTCTTTGCAATATACATTTACAAATAGTGGTACGTTAGATGCTGAGCAATTTAACCTTGACACGGGTAATTTACCGAGAGGTACTGCATTAAAAGATACAACTTGTCCAACTGGGTCTGAACCAAAACAACTTGAATTAGGTGGTAGCTGTATAGCAAATGTAGATATCCCTGATCCTGAGCTATTTACCACTGTGCCAAACTTAACTACCAATAGTCTAAATAGCGCTAGTCTGAAGCTTGATCTTCCATATAGCTATAAATACAATAATCAGGTCTATCATGGACAAGCTGATACTAAACATGCCAACTTCAACCGTTTATGGGCGAATGTAACGCATACAGTCACCAAGACTGACGACTCGGACAATGAGTATATCTTTGAGGTGCAATCTAAGCTAAGCGGAATAGATGGTGTTACTGCATATCCGATAACTATTACACCAACGATGGCAAATCCAATAGCTGGGGCAAACTTTACAGCGTGTACGATAGCTAATGCAGACGAAGATAATTGTATTAATACGCTATCAATACCTAAAAATATGCTAACAGCTGGCAATACATTGATTGTTGCATTTAAAACCAGTGCTGATAGTATGGATGACAAGAACACTATTGTTTCAACTATGGATACAATTGGAGCAAGTATAGTGCCGATCCGCAATCAAGCTGAGCTGGTTGGTGCATTCGCAGGTAGTACCGAAGGTAAGTTATTCGTTCTTGAGAATGATATTGCATTGACGGGTAATTGGACTCCAGTTAAAGAGCTGAAAAATGCAACATTTGATGGACAAGGGTATAAAATTAATGATCTAGTAGTAGTAGAATCTTCTAATGCTGGAATGTTTTCAATCCTTTCTGATAGAGTAGTTATCAAGAATTTAGCTCTTAAGGGGAGCCTTTTATTGTCTGTGCGAAATTCGGGATTGTTGGCGGGTTTTGCAGATGATAATATTTCTATATCAAATAGTCATTTTAATTCAAAAGTAGGAACCCCTCTTGCTGAAAGAGTGGGCGGCGTTATTGGGGAAACTAGGGAAACTGATAAGACTAGAAGAATGGTGAAATTTGAGTCGGTTACAGTTATTTCTGAAGTTAAAGGTAAAAACTTAGTTGGCGGTTTAGTTGGCGTGGTTAATTCTGGTATTAATTTTAACAACATCCGTATAAAAAGCATCATGACTGGAGAAAATCGCGTTGGGGGTGTAACTGGTTCCATATATCTCAAAGATCATTTTGCTAAGAATATTATTGCTGATACTACAATTGGTCTCATTTCAGGTCGTGGTAGTCAAATTGGTGGTCTTTTCGCTGCAACCGTAAACATGAATATGTCCAATATTGATGCAACAATTAATATTACTGGAGACAATGCAGGAATCGTTGGTGGTATCGTTGGGAACTTATCTTGGAGTAGCGAACGAGATTTCAATGATAGCATATCAAATGCCATAGTACGAGGAGTAATTACAGCTTCAGCTAATCCAACAGTAAAAGCTAATCGAATTTCAGGAATCGGTTCAGCGACTACGAATTCGGAAGTAAATAGAGCTATTGACATGACTACGATCGCATATACCAATGGTACGACTACCACTAACTATGTTAGCCCACTTACGGCATTAGACCTAAGTAAATATGTGAATAGTGGCAATGTTTTCTATTTTCTTCCTGCAGGTGCTACGTATATCGAGGCAGCTAATCCAGAATGGGTATCACCGCTAGAGGGTACTACTGCAGAAACTCAGAAAATTTTCTTGACTAGTAAAGGATTTGACTTTAATAACACTTGGACTATCAAAAAGGATAGCGCTAATAATGACATTATCGGTATCAAGGAGGACTCAATCCCACAATTCCCTAAATGGTAATTAGATGATAATATTATAAACATGAATAAGCCCTGCGGGGCTTATTTCTGATTAGAGGTTAAGCAACAATGCAAATAGAATACAAAATAAACAATGACCAAGAATATTTGAGTCACTATATTACAGCCTATAATTTTATTCATGGCACTAACCCAAATGACATCAGCTATATTAAAGATAGCAATTTAAATTACTGTAGCTGTACCCCCAACTTTATATTTTTTAAAGGATAACCGCTTTATGCCTTAAATTTTTAGAAAATTAGCCGACAGAAAATCCAAAATTATAAATCTATGGGTATTCTATCAGATACTATTTAGTATCAACTCTCTATAGTTAATCAATTTTTATAGGACACTGTGATATGAAATTATATACGATTAAAGTTTTAACACAATCAGTCATCATCGCTTTTACTCTAAGCAGTTGTAATGGTGGAGGTACAACGGAGAGCAATAGTGCTGCTCAGCCAATTAGCGCTAAAAATAAGCTGGAATCCCAAACCATAATACCCTTAAGCAATAGTATATTTAAACAGAATAAAGATATTATTTATATTAATCTTAAGGACTACTTAGCTAGTTCGACTATAAAACATGAAGAAATATTAAGCAGCAGCATTATACAAGAGCAGATTAATAATAGCAATAAAAAATATATTTTTGATTTTAGCTCAATTCAAGATAAAAGCCAGTTAAAACAAGCGAAAGAATTCGTTTCTAATTTAATTGGTACTACTTTTGAAGAAAATTTGCTATTCGTAAGCAAATATAAGGGGAAGTTAATGATTACCCCAATAGAAAACTTGAATGAGCAAAGTCTCCTAAAATTAAATACTGAACTTAACCAATTAGCACAGCTTGAAGATCGAACAACAAAGATTACTAGTTACTCTACGAGGTCTGCAACGACTAATGCACAACAAAAGGCCGCTTCATTCTATATTAATGTGAATAAAAATATAGAGGATTGTAAATTTCCTTATGCCGTTGACTATAGCGAGAATGGCGGAAGTGACTTAAGAGATTTCTGTAATAATCCTCATATTAATTTAATTTACTACGTGTATTATGCGCGCTCTAAAGCTGATAACGCCGGGGGTAAACTAACGCCTGACAGCAAAATTGTTCGTATTTCAATTGATAATGATACACATGGGACTGGTATTAGCCTAAATGATAAGCCCATATCCTCGGAACTACATGCACGAGATAAAATTGTATTGGATGCCTTTGTTGGAACAGAGTACTTAAGTTCTGCATTAGCACACGAATACGCTTTTGAAGTAAAGGCATCCAATGGTATTGCCAATATTCTTAGAACCAATCCAAGCACAAATTTAAATAGAAATTATACTAAAACAGAAACCTCAACCTTTACTTTTGGTTTTACACAGACTCTAACCGGCACTTTACAAGAAAAACCTAGCGCAGCTCTTGCCGTGGGAGCGAACCAATCATGGACTGACACACGTACTTTAAGTTATTCAACTCAAGATTACGCAGTTGCAAAAACCGCTACGCCAGGAGGTAGTGGTGTAAAGTTTAGCTGGAAACGTGAGCAATTTCCGACAGCCTCTTCATTAAAGGATGTAAATACTTCTACTGTCTTTAAAGCTAAGCAACCTTTTGATCTAAGTAGAGTAACACCAATCAGCTATCAAAATTTTATCCCTAACTTTGATGTGATTTTCTCTGCTGGAGCTGATGCGATGGGAGAAACTGAGTTTACTATTTCTTCAAGTGTGAAATACCGTCCTGTTTACGTAAGTATATATAAACATTATTATCTCATAGGAGGACATTATAGTTACCAGGGAAAAGAAGCAGAGCACTTGTGGAAAACGGCCTCCGTTGAAAATAAATTTAAAATAAATTGGGATAGCCCGGTTTTTTTTGGGCAAAGAGCAGTCAACTTGCAGCTAGGATCGTTTAATAATAAATGTATAGCAATAGATGAGAATAACAATTATTCTGTAATTACTAAAAAATGCAATGATAATGATGTCGCGCAAGGCTTTTTTTATGATTCTAAGTCTCGTTATGTTAGTGCCTTAAATAGCAAAAAATGTTTGGATGCAGCTGAAATAGGTCAATTACAAGAGTGTAACTCTAGCCAATTACAAATGTTTAAGTGGAATGGTAACAGGATAATTTCGTTATATGCTCCTCCGATGAATCCTACAGTGCCTATACCTGTGACAAAAGAATTAGCATACGATATCAATACTTATAACATTGGTATTTTATCAACAATCAATGATAAGCCTCTTGCTTCAGGTAATCTGACAGGTGGCTTTGTGAGCCGCTTTATTTTGGATGAACCTAATCAATACGAAGGTTATGGTAGTAGGAAAACATTAAAAGATTTTACTATTGATTCGAAATCCAGTTTTCAGAAAGAAAACTCGTTATCGATTAACTTAATTAAATTATCACCACGAGACTTTACCGTTGCAAGTGTAAATACTCAATATTTACCTAGCTGGGATAATGGCAAAATGACACTATTAGCAACTAATTACCTTGGACTATCTTCCTCTGCAATTTATGTAGTGAAACCTAATCAGGGAACGACAACGCTTGCTATCCCTTATTATAGTGAAGGGAAGTGGAAATCTTACCTCATACAAAACTCAGTTAATACTAATGAAAATAATATCTATCTGGTTCATGCGACCATGAATGATCCATCACAATTTCATCCGTCAAAACTTAGTCTAGGAACGGCTAATCCATTAGCTGACTGGATTGATCCATTTATTAACTGGAATGTATTAAATAATTTAGAGATAAATGATACGACTGGCAACTCAATTATTATTGGGATATCTAGACTTGATTGGAATCTGCAATTAAATTAGGCTACAAAGCAGTAGCTATAAATATCTGATAAGCCCTGCGGGGCTTATTTATAATAAGGGTTAACCCTATGAACTTAAAACACTACAACAATGATCAAGAATTTCTAAGTAACTATCTGGCAGCCTATAATTTTATTCATGGCACTAACCCAAATGATATCGGCTACATTAAAGATAGCAATTTAAATTACCGTAGTTGTACCCCCAACTTTACTAAACTATTAGATAGTGATACAGAGCAAATTATCGGAGCAAATGATTATCAGCTTAACTATTTTAAGCCATTTCCACAGATTGTTGAGAACATTTGGCAACAGGAATCGCAAATATGCCAGGAACGCAGTGCTAGGAAATTTTTATATATCATTCCAGCACAAAGTGCATACATAGTGCATAAATCAGCGATTATTAATCCAATGACTAAAGATGTGATTGGGATACATGGGCATTTATCTAAGCTTATGCTGCCTCACCCTATCGTGACAATTTGCCAAATCAAAGGTAAAAATATTGAAGAGAAGGATTTTGAACTCCCGCAAATAGATGAATATAAGCAAATCAATCAACAATTAAGCGAACGTCGGCAGATGATTTTATTTTTTTGCTTACATCGTTATTCAGCTTCTGAAATCGCAGAAATATTAACTACGCTAGGTTATAGTATTTCAACCTCGCGGGTAAATGAGCATATCACGAAGCTCAAATATATTTTTATGGTAAAGAGTAAAGATGCATTAATTGATAAAGCAATTAGTCTGAATTTTCAGCGCATTTTTCCGCGTAAATTATTAAAAATAGGTTCGTATCAGCTTGATAATAATGAGATGTTAATGTTAGATCATTAAAAGCTGTGCCTACCAAGAAGCACAACTCAGATTATTTGAATACTATGGAGAAATAATTACGATATCATCATCTATTGCATAGCTACCAACTTTAAGTAGCTTCCGTGGAAAATAAACATGGTAATTATGAGAAATTGCTTTCTCTATTAATTGCTCTTTAGATCTTACATGAAAAATATACTTCAAATTTTCCAGATGATCATTAACTCGAGTTTTAGAAATTTGATAACCAAGAGTGGTTAAAATATCGGCGATTTCTGTATTAGAATACTTATTTAAATACAGAAATAACACCATATGCTGACGTTCAGTTAGCTCATAGCAGAGCGTTTTATCTTTGGCTTTATTCAGCATACCATAATCTACTCCGTTAATCCGATAAATAAGCTGTAAAACATTGGGAAGGCAGTAAGGACGAGATATGCCCATAATTCCAAGAAAATTTCCTGTCGCAGGATTAATAATTGGACGTTTTCTAATGACATATATATTTTCATGATGATCAATTAAGATATAAGTTTTAGGTTTTCCAGAATCTTTAATAGCTTGATCCTGATTATACATCGTCATACGAACATCTTTGATAATTTGTTGCTCTTCTTGATAGTTACAAATATCATTTATATAAGCTGCACCATACTCTTCTATATCTTCTAAATACCCTTTTGAAATATAGTGAGTATTAAACTCTTTATCTTTAATAAAAACAATTTCATTATCACCATTTGCAAAAACGACATCTGAAAACTTACAAAAATCATCAAAAAACTCCTCATCAGACTTGGCTGGAATTGCATTACAATAAGAAATATTAAGCTTGATACTAAGATTAGAAATATTTTGATTCATAATTTGTCTTCCTTTTAAGTCCTTAATCAATGATACTTTTTAAGCGTTAAATTCTGGACAGATACACCAATATCTACCCCCTAAAAAAGCACCCAGCCAGTATAGTATAATAATAGATACCAGCTCGAATAGAGCATTTTATTAACCTTTATTATACTCACTGATAATTTATTACCCCCTAAACTTTTAGGAGGTTATTAATTATAGAATAATATAACAGGGTATAAATAGTAATCTATTCAAATAGCAACTTATTGCGTTATCATGCTCTCCTTACAAATTTAAAAGGAGTTAATTATGTGTTATTCTTTTTCATCTAAAAAACTTTTAGTAACACTTATTGGTGGACTTAGTACACTATTTATTGCGTCTACTAGTGCGTTTGCTGATGAATTAGATAGTGGTGCATATATTAACATCAATGCTGGGCTTGGTCTGCAATTACCTGCTGAAAATAGTTCTAGCGGGTTGGCTAGTTCAATAAATGTTGGCTATAACTTTAATCGCTATCTGGGAATGGATGCTGGCTTCAATAGCATGAGCGGTGTAGGCGCGAGCTTAACAGGTAATTTAACTGATATTTTTGGAGTTATTAATGATACCAAAATTTATACACTTGCAGCTAAGGGATCTTTACCGCTAGCTGAAATTTTTTATCTTTATGGTCGCTTAGGATTAGGATACCAGAATTCTTCTTATACTAATATATCAAATAGCACCAGCGAATATAATACAGCAGTAGCACTGATTGCCGCTGGTGGAGCTTTTCATCTTGGTAAACATTTTGAACTGCATCTGGAAGATAGCCTCTTTTCACCGCTTAATAGCCAAGCTCCAGCTTCAACAACTAATATGTTACAGCTTGGGGTACAATACAATTTCTAATTTAATCATAGCTCAGAAATAAGAACCTCATCCTCTAATGGAAAACTACCGATTTGTAATAGTTGGCGCGGAATAAACAAGTGATATTTTAAACTAATCGCTTTTTCAATTAGTTGATCTTTGGTTCTAGCAGCAAAAATATATTTAAGATTCTCAAGATGATTATTTACTCGTCCAGCGGAAATCTTTTGTCCAAGTGTAGTCAAGATTGAAGAAATATCGGTCGCGGAATAGCGATTAAGGTATAAGAATAAGATGACATGCTGACGAGGAGTCAAATCATGCTGAAGTGGCTCAGCACGCTCAAAATTAGCAAGACCAATTCGTATGCCATTCATTTTATAAATCATATCCAGTACATTAGGTAATAACAGTGGAGAAACATAACCTATGACTCCGACAAAATTATTCGTAGTAGGATTAATAATTGGACGCTTACGAATTAAGCCAATTCTATTATAAACATCAACATAGAGAAATTTTGCGGGTTTAAGGCTTGATTTGATCTCCATATCCTGCTTTAGCGCAACTTCTTTCACCAGAGCTTGTATGCTATCTTTAGGGTATATTGTATTCACTAATCCTAATATGGCCTCCTCTGAAATAGTTCCACCAGCTTGAAAACCTTTTAAATATCCAGGAGAAAGATAGCTAAATTTAAAATTAACATCTTTAATAAAAATTATTTCTTCATCACCGCTATTATAGGTAATATCCGCAGATTTTACATATAGTTCAAAGAAATCTTTATCCGATAAAATATTATGCATCTATTACTCCAGTTAGTTTAGTTGATAGACTTTAATGGTAATTATTCTACCTTACATTATTATAACAAATATACTGATTATCTTTGAATCTTAGACTTTGTCGGGTTTAAAAAACTCCTCATATAGTTCTAGCTACACTGCGTCGTCTTTTGTATCAACTCTTCGCATCCAAAAATCAAATACTTTGAGTATATTGTCAGGAAACATCTTCTGCTCACAAGGTTTTGCCAGTAGATCTTTAGACACTAATATATTGATTTAAATTAAATTATCAATTGAGTCATTATATATAGAACTTACGCATTGACAGGTATTTATAATTGTGCGTATGTTATGCCTGTAACGTCATTGTGTTTAATAAATTCAGCAATAATTTTGTTAAATAATTGTCGCTGCACCTGATACCAATTAGTAATTATTTGTTTGGTTTTCATTATCTCTAGTTTGCAAAAGGCTTTGAGTGCACAATAAATATGCGTTCTAATAGCATGGCTTTTGCGAACTTGGAATCTTTCAATATTACAAACCTGTTTAAGTGCTCGATGATAACATTCAATTTGCCAATGTTGATCATGGGTACTTTTAAAGTCCATATTATTAATTGAATCTAAACTCTCTAAATTGGCAACACCCATGATGTAATAGCGATATGCTTCTTTGAATAACTGTCTAAACACCCGAACATTGCCATATTCTTTAAGATACACAACTTTACCATTTTCTGAATATTCTGTCATCTCTGACACTTTTATATAACTGCCTTTTTCCAGCGAAATCAGGCGATCTTTTTCTACGCCAAATAAAAAATTCAATCCGCTTTTTCTTACGTGTTTTAAATTCACCAATCCAGAATACCAACTATCGCCAGTTACTATTCGAGGTTTTAAACCCCAGCTAATAACCTCAGTCAACATCTCGCGGAAGTAATCATTCTTGGTCTTATCCAGCGACTTATCATAAATACGATAGTTAACTGGTAAGCATCTGCCATTAACACCGGTATAAAATAATGTAACCAAATTAATACCTTTTACTGCTCGATGATGTTTCCCAGACCAATAATAATCAATCAGTGCAGTATGTTATGGATTGCTATACAGCTTATCCAATACGCTATCATCAATACTCCACCTACCAAGTCAAGCTCAGATTTATTTTCATTAAATAAGTCACGACCATTGAAGCGTTCACGGTTTAAAAATCGATTTACACTATCGTGTGATATTTCTGGCATAATTTCTGACAATCTTAAACAGCTTGCATTATTAGGTTCACTCATCAAATATGAGCTATATATTTCTGCATTGCATTTTGCAGTTGATAGTTTGCTTTTATTCTTCATCTAAGTTCCAAGGCGTTTCGTAATATCAATCATAACATTATATGGGCTGTCAATGCGTAAGTTCTAATATAGATGAATAACAAAATCTTTATTAACTTCAGCTAACAGTATTGAATCAATTCCATCAAAATAAATCCGTTTAATTCTTAATTCATTCTTTAAAGATGATTTGTTTATTATCTAAATTAGCAGGCTCTAGCTAAAAGTTAATTCTGTCGGACATTCTGCACCTGATAACTAAATATCGTTAAAATACAAAGATAGCTCTAGTCGTTTAACACAAATTAGAGCTATCCCCTACTTCATTAACTATCTGTGCTGAAAGATTCATCCTTAATATGCTCTACACTTGAAGGAATCATTATATTAGTTAGCTGAAAACCTCTTGCATTACCTCTAAAAGCGCTGTCATCCAGTTTAGTAACAAGTTTTCCATCAACCTTAGCTAGAATAACTAAATCAATTTCACCATTTAATAAGTCTTACATAGATTACTGGAGATTATGGCAAATCACTGAGTTTACTGTTAGCAGCTCAGTGAAATGATAAGAAATTATTCAATTATTTTATGGATTTGTAGTGCAATTACTAATTTACGCAGAATAGTTTAAAAAATATGTTATCATCAATACATATATTCGAAATATTTGATTCTTAGACGCAAAGGGTTGATAAAAAAGATGACGCAGTGTAGATGAAATTACATGAGGACTTTTTTGAAACCCGACAAAGTTCCAAGATTCAAAGACGATGAATATATCCAGTACTTTTACACCTATGAGGCTATTGTTATGTATGATGAGATTATTTTGTTTATCAAACTTTTAGAAGTTGGATCCTTTTCAAAACTATCTGTAATAAGTGGTATTTCACAACCAACACTCAGCAGAAGAATCAGAGCACTAGAGGATGAACTTGAAGTAAAATTACTATTACGCCGCCGCAATAATATCCGCGCGACGGAGGCAGGTAAATTGCTATATGATAAATTCAAACATCATGAGGTTTATCTCAATGAATCAATTCAAGAAATTCGAACTAAACAAAGTAGTTTAAAAGGTATACTTAGAGTTACGCTGCCAATTGTAATTTCCAAAAATATTATTTCTCCCTTTCTTGGTGAGTTCCTGAAAAAATACCCACAGATAGATTTAATAGTCTCATACCAAACAAGCAATATTGAACTACTTCAGGAAGGTGTCGATATAGCAATAACAATCACGCCACCAAAATCTAAAAATAGCGCAAGTATCTTACTGAAAAAATACAACCTGCAACTATATGCTACGCCTGACTTTTTTAAACATCGTGAACCAATTACAACAATAGAAAAAGCTATTAAATACTCAACGATTGGCTACTTGACACTGGATGGGATGACAATTGATGACTTTATTGCAACTAATTTAATTACTGGTGAAAAAATTCAAGGTCGTATTGAGCATCCAAGAATCTATATTGATAATCTGATTCATATTGCAGAATTAGCACGTTCTGGTGATATGATGGTAACCGCTTGGGATTCTGTAATTCAAGAAGAGCTAGATAGTGGAGAATTAATCAAGATTCTGCCAGAATGGTCATTTCGGGAAATTACCTGCTACTTAGTGCGTCCATCGTTAACTTGTAGCGCTTTGCAACATGTTTTTACCGAGTTCATCGAGGATTGCTTTAAAAACTCACTTTGAATTATTCAATTAAATCAACCAATTATAAGTTTATTTAAATAAAAATGAATAGTACGTATTCATTTTCTGCCATGTCCACGCTTGATTTAAGCATGTTACAATCTTACACATGATTGTTTGATAAAATAAAAATGAGGTAAAACATGCGCAACAAAATAACTACATCTCTAATACTTAAACCCATAATTTTATATGCCATTGCTAATTTATTAATAAGTTGTAATAACAATGTAGGGTCGTCACAACCGATAGCATCACCTACTCCAAGTCCAGCACCGACGCCAACCCCAACTCCTAAACCAGTAGCTACAGTAATTAATATTTCACCACTCTCAGCTACAAACATAACTCGTGCTGGAGGTTCAGTAACAGTGCGAGCAAAGCTAAATAATAATGTTAGCTCGGCACAAACCATAACCCTTAGTACTGGCAACCTCAATGACAATATTACCATTAGTAGCACCCCAGCTATATGCAGTTTAACAAATGCAAATGAAAGCTGCATATTTACAATAACAACAGCTGCGCAAGAGCTAGACACGCCACTTGGTTATACAACTTTAACTTTCTCCAACAGTGGAACTACTATCTTTAGTAGGAATCAACTTCATGTACTGGTGATTAACCCATACTTAATGTATTTTGCTCATAATGGAACAAATGGCTATACGGGAGATTTACTTGGACAAGCTATCAACAAAGGGGGGGCTTCAGGAATAAATAGCGGGATAGCTGGCGCTGATTATTTATGTAATCATGATGAGTCAAAACCAACTTCATTAACAGGTGCAACTTATAAAGCAATGATAGTTGATGGCATCAGCCGACAAGCATGTTATTCTGCTGACTGCATTTTCGAAGGTCCACAAGAAAATATTGATTGGGTGTTAAAACCAATGGCAGCATACAAAAATACTAATAATGCATTATCAATTGTTACCAATGAGTCAGGAATTTACACCTTTATTCCAGATTACCTAACTCCATCAATAACACAGCCATCATTAAATGCATTGATTTATCTGCCTGGTAATTTTACAATTGATTATGGAATAGCTTTCCAATGGACAGGACTGTCTGGGGTATGGACAATGTATCCTCCAACGTCTGCCACTAATACTGGATTATGCTCAACTCTAAATGGAGCAACCACTACCTATTGGGATAATAGCTCCAATATAGGTACCGGTAATGTTGGTAATCAGTTTTCAGATATCCCAACATTTTCAGCGCCAACACTGACACTAACTCAGCTTGCTGCAGGTAATCGCTCTTGTGCCGAAAGTGCATTGGTGAGCGTTTCTTCAACCTGGATTAATGGGTTAATCTGCGTCCAGCAATAACTTGTATCGAATAAAAAACCGCGACTAATAATAAGTCGCGGTTTTTTATTCGATTAAGAAATTATTTTAATTTAATTTCTACATCTACACCAGCTGGCAAGTCTAACTTCATCAAAGCATCAATAGTTTTGTCTGAAGGTTCAACGATTTCCATAACGCGTAAATGCGTACGGATTTCAAGCTGATCACGTGAAGTTTTATTCACATGCGGTGAACGTAATAAATCAAAACGCTCTTTTTTAGTTGGCAAAGGAATTGGACCTTTAACCATAGCACCAGTACGTTTTGCTGTTTCAACAATCTCTTCAGCCGAACGGTCGATTAAAATGTGATCGTAAGCTTTAAGACGAATGCGAATATTTTGTCTTTGTTGAGTCATTTCTTAATCCTTTAAATTAAGCAGTGATTTTAGAAACTACACCAGCACCTACAGTACGACCACCCTCACGGATAGCAAAACGTAGACCTTCTTCCATCGCAATTGGTGCAATCAATTCTACGTTGATACGTACGTTGTCACCAGGCA